>Ga0208405_1000181_pt1 | contig 10795 bp, 12 predicted proteins | sample ETNtaG_32_FD_185766 | JGI IMG/M metagenome (GOLD analysis project Ga0208405, IMG submission 185766) | Marine microbial and viral communities from oxygen minimum zone, Eastern Pacific Ocean - ETNP201302PF84A (SPAdes) (version 2) | ecosystem: Environmental > Aquatic > Marine > Oceanic ... | reverse complement strand
TTCTTTCTTCTGGAGATGGATATACAGATGTTCCTGTAGTAACTTTTGGAAGTCCTACATTTACAGGAGCAACAGGTTCAGCAGTAGTATCAAACAATACTGTTAGTAGTATAGTATTAAGTGATGGTGGAAGTAATTATGATCCAGATAGAAATATAGGTGTTACAATATCTCCTCCAACTGGTAGTGGATTTGTACAAGCAACAGCAAATACAGCAATTGCTAATGGTAAATTAGTAAGTCTTTCTGTTAATAATGCAGGTATAGGATATAGTGTAGAACCTGCTGTAACAATAGATGCTCCTACTGGAGTTGGATCAACTGCAGTTGTTACTGCTACAGTAAATGCTAACGAAAATGTTGAAACTTTATCTATCGCATCTTCAGGACAATTCTATGTTGGAAATCCGATATTAACTATAGATGCTCCAACTGGAATAGCATCTACAGCAACTGCAAATACAACCTTTACCTCAAATTCTGGTTTATCTACATTCAGTTATAGTTTAACTAGTCCAGGTAGGTACTACTTAAGTCAACCAACACTTACTATAAAATATCTTGCATTATCTGCAGGATTTGATGCAACCTCTCCAAAATATGGTACAGTAGCATGGAAGTTAATTGATGCTGATAATGATAGAAATTTAACATGGAATGGAAATCAAACCACTATTGATCAAGAAGGTTCCGTTCAATTATACTTTAAAGCACAAAGTTCTAATGTAGGTTTTTCAACGATCTTAGAATTAAATAAAGTATCTAATGGTGGGGAAGATGTTACTTTAGGAATTAATACTTTAGGAAGAGTTGAATTGGGTATTGGAACTGTATCTATTGCTTCAACTACTTCTGCATCTGTAAGAGATGATACTTGGCATTATGTTTACATAGAAAACAAAAATGAATTTGGTTCTCAATTAACTTCTTTATACTTAGATGGAGACTTAGAGGGTAGCACTAGTTTTGGATTGGCAGGAGATAAACCACTAATAACTAATGCTAATTTAACTCCACCAGTTCTTAAAAACTCATATAATACTGGTATTCTTGTAGATGACATATATTCAACTAATGTTCTTTCTGGAATTGGTTCATATGTTCCATTAAGTGGTGTATCAACTCTTGGAGTAACTACATTATCATCTACAGTAACCTATGATGATTTTGAAAATGCGATTGGTACTGAACAAGAAATAAGCATCAATGCTAATATTGAAAATGGAGAAGTTATTTCTCTTGATAATAATAGTACTACTCTAACAGGTATAGTAACTGCTTTAAACTCTGCAGTTATAGATCCTCCATTAGGTGTTGCAACTAACTTTAGAGCAACTGGAACTGCAACAATTAGCGAGGGATTTGTTAATTCAGTTTCTATAGCATCATCTGGTGCAGGATATCTAACAGTACCTAACGTAGCAGTTAGTAGTGCAACTGGATCTGCTTCTCAATTTACAGCAACTGGTAGAGCAAAAATAAATGGTTTCGGACAGATAAGCGAGTTTGAAATATTATCAATGGGAGGAGGATATTTGCTTGCTCCTGGTGTTACTATTGATCCACCACTTGGACAAACAGCAGAGGGATTTGCAAACGTTGGTCTTGATGGAGCAATTGATAGTGTAACATTTACTAAGATAGGTGTTGGATACACAACTCCACCTACTGTAGGTTTTTCTAATACTATTGGAGACAGAGATGGAGAATCTGGATTCTCAACTGCCACTGGTAATATAGTTCTTGATAATAATCAAAATAATATCTTACGTGTCAACATAACAAATCCAGGTGCAGGTTATCTAGGACCTTGCACTGTATTGGTAGAAGATCCTGCAGCAATAGCAGGAAACGCAGGAATTGGAACATTCTGGTTTAATGAGGTGGTTATTGGTGAAGATTCCTTGATAAGAGCACGAGTTAAAAATTGGGATCAAGAGGAGGGAGTTCTACAAATTGGTCAAGAAAATGGTAAATTCTTTGTAGGAGAGAAGATTATTGGACAATCCTCTGGTGCTATATACATTTTAGATAAGTATATGTTACTCTCTGAAGTACCTGCAGCAGGTTCAGTTCAGAATATTGATGATTATGATCAAAATGATTTATTTGAAGGAGAAGCAGATATGATCTTAGATTTTACAGAAGTTAACCCATTTGGTGAAGTTTAATGTTAGGAAGTCATTACTACCACGAAATAATGCGAAAGACCATTGTATCTTTCGGAACATTGTTCAATCAAATTTATCTTAAGCATTATGATGGACAGACGGGTAATGTTGTTGATGAAATGAGGGTTCCATTAGCATATGCTCCAAGACAGAAATTTTTAGCAAGATTAACACAACAATCAGAATTAAATAAGGCAGTAGCAATATCTTTACCAAGAATGTCTTTTGAGATGACATCTTTAACTTATGATGGAACAAGAAAGACAGGAATGACTCAAACATTTAGAGCAATTGATAAAGCATCTAATACAATGAGAAAAGTTTATATGCCTGTTCCATATAACATTGGATTTGAATTAAACATATATTGTAAGTTAAATGATGATGCATTACAGATCGTAGAACAAATATTACCATTTTTCCAACCATCTCTCAATGTAACTATAGATTTAATTAGTTCTATCGGAGAAAAAAGAGATGTACCTATAGTTTTAAACAATGTTTCCTTTGTTGATGACTATGAAGGAGATTTTGCTACAAGGAGAGCATTAATCTATACTTTAAACTTTACTGCTAAGACATATCTATTCGGTAAAATTGCTGATAATGCAACAGGTATTATCAAGAAAGTTGAAGTTGATTACTATACAAATACTGATCCAGTAACTGCAAAGAGAGAAATGAGATATACAGTTACACCAAAAGCAACAGAGGATAAGAATAATGATGGAGTTATTGATAGAATAGATGATGCATTACTTGGTCCTGGAGATGATTTTGGATTCTCTGAAGGATTGGAATTTTTTCAGGATGGAAAGTAAATGAAAGACAACTTTGATGAATTAAATAAAGCTCTTAATACTGCATCTGATATTGTTAAATCAGAACCTAAAGAGATGAAAATTGTAAAAAGTCTAAAATCTGAGGATAAAGATATTCAAAAAGACTATGAATATACCAGAGGTAACTTATATTCTTTGATTGAAAAAGGACAAGAAGCAATCAATGGAATCATGGAAGTAGCAGAGGAAGGTGCTAGTGCTAGAGCATATGAAGTTGCAGGACAATTAATTAAAAGTGTTGCTGATACCACAGATAAGTTGTTAGATTTACAGAAAAAAATGAAAGATATTGAGGAAGATTCTCCTAAAACAACTACAAATAACGTAACAAATAATGCCTTATATGTAGGGTCAACTTCCGATCTAGCGAAGTTACTAAAGCAAGGAATGATAAATACTAATACATCAGAGACTTAAACTTACATATGAAATCCTGTAAGAAAGGTTATTACTATTGTAATACCGATGAAAAATGTAAGCCAATTCCAGAGGGTAGCATGGTACAACCTGATGGAATGTTAGTCAAAAAAGATGTCTCCGAAGAGAAGGAGAAAACAGATCACGAAGTTTCAATGGCACAAAGGCAGTTATCCAGAACTGAAAGAAATGTTGCCAAACTTAGAAAAGCATTAGGCAAGAAGGAAAAAAATATACCTGCTTGGGTTCAAGCAAAAATAACAACATCAACAGATAAAATGGATTCTGCTGCTAACTATATGCAGAAAGAAGAAATTAATTCTGTTTCAGTAGAAGACGCAAATGGTAAACATTACGCAGATTTTATTGATGTTATTCCAAATGAACCTTTAAAACCTTCAAAAGGGATAGGCAGTGATCTTCTTGCTAGTGAGAAACTTCAGTTATCGCATTACGACTGGAGAACAAAACTTGGACAAGAAAACACAATCTGGCAACGATGGACTGGACCCGAAAGTGAAGAATCTTGAAAAAAGGATTCAAAACTTGGAGAAGATGGTAAATCTTGCACAACAAACTATAGAGCACGATCAACATGTCAATGGTTTACTTCCTAAAAAAGAAGTAAAACATTTACCTAATGAAATGACATAGGAGTTACTATGAGTGATAATGTATATTTGGGTAATCCAAATCTGAAAAAAGCGAATACTCCTATTAACTTCACTGAAGAGCAAATTGTAGAATTTATAAAGTGTAGAGAAGACCCCGTATATTTTGCGAAGAATTATATAAAGATAGTAACTCTTGATCATGGATTACAACCATTTAAGTTGTACCCATTTCAACAAAAGTTATTAGAAAATTTCCACGGTAACAGATTTAATATCTGTAAAATGCCTAGACAGACAGGTAAATCTACTACTTGTGTGTCATATTTACTGCATTACGCAGTTTTCAACGATAATGTTAATATAGCAATACTAGCAAACAAAGCATCAACTGCCAGAGATTTACTAGGTAGATTGCAACTTGCTTATGAAAATTTACCCACTTGGATGCAACAGGGTATTATATCTTGGAACAAAGGTTCCTTAGAATTGGAGAATGGATCAAAAATATCAGCAAACTCTACATCATCATCTGCTGTTCGTGGTGGATCTTACAACGTTATATTCTTAGACGAATTTGCATTCATACCGAATCATATTGCGGATGATTTCTTTGCATCTGTATATCCTACCATTACATCTGGACAAAGTACGAAGGTTATTATAGTTTCTACCCCCAAAGGTATGAATCATTTTTATCGTATGTGGCATGATTCAGAGCAAGGTAAGAATGATTATGTGCCAACTGATGTTCATTGGTCTGAAGTACCAGGTAGAGATGAAGCATGGAAAGAGCAAACTATTGCAAATACTTCTGAACAACAGTTCAAAATTGAATTTGAGTGTGAGTTTTTAGGATCAGTAGGTACTCTTATAAGACCTGATAAGTTAAAAAGTCTTGCTTATAACGATCCTATACAGAGACATAATGGTTTAGACATATATGAACATCCTAAAAAAGAGTCTAATTATCTCATAACTGTAGACGTTGCTCGCGGAATCGGTAACGATTATTCTGCGTTTATCATTTATGATATAACTAAATTCCCATACAGAATAGTTGGTAAGTATAGAAATAATGAAATTAAACCTATGTTATATCCAAGTATCATTGCTGATATTGGTAAAGTGTATAATGGTGCATTCATATTAGTAGAAGTAAATGATATAGGAGATCAGGTAGCAAGTATTCTTCATTTTGATTTAGAGTATGATAATCTTCTTATGTGTTCTATGAGAGGAAGAAACGGACAGATAGTTGGAGCAGGTTTTTCTGGTAAAAAATCTCAACTTGGTGTAAGAATGTCTCAAGCAGTTAAGAAATTAGGTTGTTCAAACTTAAAAACTTTAATTGAGGATGACAAACTATTGGTATCTGATTATGAAATCATATCAGAATTAACCACTTTCATTCAAAAAAACAACTCATTTATGGCAGAAGAGGGTTGTAATGATGATTTAGCAATGTGTTTAGTTATATTTTCTTGGTTAGTTGCACAGGACTACTTCAAAGAAATGACTGATAATGATGTAAGAAAAAGAATATATGAAGAGCAAAAGAATCAAATAGAACAAGATATGGCACCTTTTGGATTTATATCTGATGGGTTCGATGATATGGCACCAATTGTAGATGGTGGAGATGTTTGGACAAAAGAAAATCCTATACAAACTAAGGAATGGAATGTAGATGAGTATGGAGATAACTCATTTATGTGGGATTATATGTAACAAAATAAATTATAAAGCAAATATTAAACTTGTAAATATTAAGGTTAAGTGTTATATTAGATAGTGGATTGGGATATAGAAGTAAAATTATCTGAAAAGGAAAGTATGATTACTGTTTACGAAGAACACATCAAAAATCTAGAACAGGAGAACAAACAACTTAAAGCACAAGTTGTTTTTTTAAGAGAGCAATTGTCATATAAAACATTCGGTAAACCATCTTACGAGGAAAAGTCATGAGTGGAGACGCAGGATTAAATGAACCAGTTGTTTTCTACAGTAGAAAAATGACTCAGACTAAGATAGCACTTCTATCTCTAAAGGGGATAAGATTTGCAGAGGAGGGTAATGGAAAAAGAAGAACTAACTCCAACGAACGTTAATCTTGCTTTAGATGAGTTAAGACCATATATAGAATCAGATGGTGGTTATCTAGAATTTGTTGAAATAGACTATACAAAGAATGGTCCTGTAGTAAAAGTAAGATTGCACGGTGCTTGTTCTTCTTGTCCTATGAGCGATCAGACTATGAAGATGGGTATAGAGAGACATATTCAGATGATATTTCCAGAGGTTTATGAAGTAATTCAAGTAGAATAATGGACTTTGACAGTGAAATTAGTTTAGATCATCTACTATTCACTGAAAGAAAATGTCGTGTATGTGGAGAGACAAAAGATCTTGTACAAGAATTTTACGTAACTAGAAAGAATAGAACTACATTATCATCATACTCTTATGAATGTAAGGATTGTACAAAGAAAAGAGTCAAAAGAACAAAGAAAAGGAAAGTAAGTAGTAAATGGGAGTATCCAGATTGGTAGTTCATGCATGGTTTCCCCGTTGGAAATATGCTTTTCAATAAATAATTTCAGTATAATTCTGGATTCGGAGAACATAAGATGCCACTAAATTTAGCATCTCCAGGCATATTGGTAAGAGAGGTTGATCTTACTAATGGACGAATTGATCCAACAACGGATAAGATTGGAGCAATTGTAGCACCTTTCCCAAAAGGTCCTGTTAATTTACCAACACTGGTAAGCACAGAACAGCAACTAGTAGATATTTTTGGGGAACCTGCTGCCATCGATAAGCATTACGAACACTGGTTAACTGCATCATCATACTTAGCATATGGTGGTAGTTTACAAGTAGTAAGAGCATCGGGAGATAATTTAACAAATGCACTAGCAGGATCTGCAAGTAGCATAACAATCAATAGCACTGAAGATTACGTAACAAAGACTTACGACGAGAACACAATCGGAAATGTTACAGTAGTTGCCAGAAACCCAGGTTCTTGGGGTAACGGTATTCAAGTAGCAATTATTGATTCACTCGCTGATCAAACAATAAATGGTCTAGATCCTACAGGTGTGTCAGTTGGAATGGGTTTAACACAGAGTCTTGATGGTAAAGTATTAATTGGTTCTGGAACAACTTCATCCTTAAATGGATATTATCTCAAAGGAATAATTACTGAGGTTGGTGCAGGAACAAGTACTGTTAAGGTTAAAGTTAACTCATATATTGATCCAAATGGAGATGAAGTCGATGTAGACTACTCTGCAGGAGGAACATTCCAGTTTGATACTGGTGCAGGAACAGTCGGTATCCATTCAGTGGGCGAGAGTAGTGCTTTTGCTTCAAGAGTTTACAGTAACTCAGTTGATTGGTTCGATACACAGACAGTTCAAATTAGTTCAACAGGTATTTCAACAGTAACATATAAATGGAACGCACTGGCAGGAAGACCAGGAACTTCTTCATTTGCTGAATCCAGAAAATCTAAAAATGATGAAGTTCATGTTATTGTTTTTGACGGAAATGGAGCTATAACAGGAACTGTTGGTACTGTTCTTGAGAAGCACTTAAGTCTTTCTAAGGCAAAAGATGCAGTATTCTCAGCAGGAAGTCCATCATACTGGAGAAAATATCTTTATAATAATTCAGAGTTGATCTTTGGAGGTGGTGCACCTGCAGGTATAACAACTACAGGATATAGTTCTGGATTTACGTTACAAGGAGATGATGCTTGGGATCAACCTGCAGAAGGCATAATTTTCTCAGCATCTGGAAATCAGACACTTACTCTTACAAACGGTTTCAACTATGATTATTCATCAGGTATCGGAACCGAAGGTGCTTTAGATTCAACTAAGGCAGATATCAACGGAGGATATGATATCCTTGGAAATACTGAAGAGTATGACGTTGATTTCTTAATTCAAGGATCTGCAAGTTACGGAAAAGAGGAAGCACAAGCATTAGCATCTAAACTTATTTCAGTTGCTGAACTAAGAAAAGATTCAATTGCTTTCATATCACCATATAGAGGTGCATTTTTATCAGAATCAGCTGATAATAAAACTAATACTATAAACTCTGCTAATACAATTACAGACAATGTAGTATCATTCTTTGCACCATTACCTTCATCAAGTTACGCTGTATTTGACAGTGGATACAAATACATGTATGATAGGTTTGCAAATACATTTAGATATGTACCTCTAAACGGAGACATCGCAGGTATTTGTGCTAGAAATGATATTAACAACTTCCCTTGGTTCTCACCTGCGGGAACAGCAAGAGGTTCAATCCTCAATGCTATCAAACTAGCATACAATCCTACAAAAGCACAAAGGGATGTTCTGTACACCAACAGAATCAACCCAGTAATCTTCTCACCAGGAGATGGAATTATCCTATTCGGTGACAAGACAGGTCTCTCAAGAGCATCAGCATTCGACAGAATTAACGTTCGTCGTCTATTCCTCTTCCTAGAAGATGCGATCTCAGCTGCTGCTAAAGACCAACTATTTGAGTTTAACGATGAAATTACAAGAACAAACTTTGTAAATATAGTTGAACCATTCTTACGCGATGTTCAGGCAAAGCGTGGAATTACAGATTATGTTGTTGTTTGCGATCAAACAAACAACACTGCAGCAGTTATTGATGCAAATGAGTTCGTCGCTGACATCTTTATCAAACCCGCAAGATCAATTAACTTCATTGGTCTAACATTTGTTGCAACTAGAACAGGTGTTTCATTTGAAGAAGTAATCGGTAACGTTTAATTAGAGGTTTAAAACATGCCCACTAGACAACAGATAAATCCACCCCCACTAAGAAAGATTACTGATTTTAAAAGTAAGTTAATTGGTGGTGGTGCAAGAAGCAATCTATTTGAAGTTGTACTCAACTTCCCTAGTATTGCTCCCGCAAGTTCAGAAGTTCTTGACAAAGCAAGATTCTTAGTTAAAGCAGCAAATTTACCTGCTTCTAACATATCTGACATAACAGTTCCTTTCAGAGGTAGGATTCTCCACGTAGCAGGAGATAGAACTTTTGATAGTTGGACAATTACAGTTATTAACGATACAGATTTTGCTATCCGTTCTGCAATGGAAAATTGGATGAACGCGATAAACAGAGTCTCTGATAATACAGGTTCAACAGATCCTGCATCTTATCAAGCAGACGCAACTGTTTTCCAACTAGATCGTTCTGGAGAAACACTCAGATCTTATCGTTTTTACGATATTTTCCCAACTCAAGTCGCTCCTATCAACCTATCATATGATACGGAAGGTATTCAAGAGTTTACTGCAGAGTTCCAAGTTCACTGGTGGGAAGCTGCCAAGGGTGTTGGTTCCGCAGCAGGTGGTGAAAATATCAACTAAATAAACATAGGAATATTTTAAGAGAATTTAATAATGGCGAAACTCTTTGGTTTTTCGATTGAAGATAATGAAAAGAAACCGAAAGGTATAGTATCCCCCGTCCCTCAGAATAATGAGGACGGGGCTGATTTCTATCTACAATCAGGATTTTATGGACAGTACGTAGACATCGAAGGTGTCTACAAAACTGAATACGATCTAATTAGACGGTATCGTGAGATGTCGTTACATCCAGAAGCTGATAAGGCAATCGAAGATATTATCAATGAAGCAATTGTTAGTGATCTTTATGATTCTCCTGTAGAAGTTGAATTAACGAATTTAAACGCAAGTGATAAATTAAAAAAAGCAATAAGAGAAGAATTTAAGACTATAAAAGAAGTTCTTGATTTTGATAAGAAAGCACACGAGATATTTAAAAACTGGTATGTTGATGGTAGATTATTTTATCTGAAAGTAATTGATGTTGATAATCCAGAAAAAGGTATTCAAGATTTAAGATATATTGATCCTTTAAAAATAAAACATGTCAGAAAAGAGAAGAAGAAAGAAAATGATGCAGGATTCAGAGGATCTATACCTATCGCTAGTCGAGCTCCTGTAGATTACCCAGAAATAGAAGAACATTTTATATACACTCCAAACTCAGGTGCTAATCGTGGACCTGGTAACTTTGGTGCATCAAAGGCATCTATCAAAATTGCAAAGGATTCAATTGCATTCTGTACATCTGGATTAGTTGATAGAAATAGAAATACTGTTTTATCTTATTTACATAAAGGAATCAAAGCACTTAATCAGTTAAGAATGATTGAGGATAGTCTTGTAATTTATAGATTATCAAGAGCACCAGAAAGAAGAATATTTTATATTGATGTTGGTAACTTACCAAAAGTAAAAGCAGAACAATATCTTAAAGATGTTATGATGCGTTATAGAAATAAAATGGTCTATGATGCAAACACTGGAGAAGTTCGCGATGATAAGAAATTCATGAGTATGATGGAAGATTTCTGGTTGCCTCGTAGAGAAGGTGGTCGTGGAACTGAAATCACAACTTTACCTGGTGGACAGAATCTTGGAGAACTTTCTGACATAGAATATTTCCAGAAAAAATTATATCGTGCATTAAGTGTTCCTGAGACAAGAATGCCTGGTGGTGGAGATGGTTTTAATCTTGGTAGATCATCAGAAATCTTAAGAGATGAATTACAATTTTCAAAATTTGTAGGACGTTTAAGAAAGAGATTCTCAAATCTATTCAATGATCTTCTAAGAACACAATTAATTCTTAAAAATATTATTGCTCCAGAAGATTGGGAGCAAATTAG
>Ga0208405_1000177_pt1 | contig 10957 bp, 14 predicted proteins | sample ETNtaG_32_FD_185766 | JGI IMG/M metagenome (GOLD analysis project Ga0208405, IMG submission 185766) | Marine microbial and viral communities from oxygen minimum zone, Eastern Pacific Ocean - ETNP201302PF84A (SPAdes) (version 2) | ecosystem: Environmental > Aquatic > Marine > Oceanic ... | reverse complement strand
GTTCGACGATATATTTGACCATTTTGAAAGAATGTTCGACGGAGACGTTATGAATATTCCGCAGGTCAATTATCCACCATACAATATTGTAAGAACTGGAGACAACACTTATGATATTGAGTTAGCATTGGCAGGATTCAGCAAAGATGACATCAATGTTGAGTACGAGAATAATGTGTTAACTGTAAAATCAATCAAGAAAGCAGATGAAAAAGATGAACAAGCTAATGGAGTTATCCACAGAGGTATCTCTAAAAGAATGTTTACGAAATCTTTTACAGTTGCTGACGATGTTGAAGTAAAAGGTGCAGAACTTAAAGATGGTTTACTGAAAGTTTCTTTGGAAAGAATTATTCCAGAGTCTAAAAAACCAAGAACCATTAAAATTAAGTAAAGGCTTGATTAAGGATAGGGTGTAAAAGCCCTATCCAACTTTTAGGTCGTAATTTAACAAAACGTGCTTATATAAAGACGTATAGGAGAAAAGATGAGTAAAATAATTGGAATAGACTTAGGTACTACAAACTCTTGCGTTTCAGTAATGGAGGGTAAAGGTGCTAAAGTTATAGAAAATACTGAAGGTAATAGAACAACACCTTCGGTTGTATCATTTGGTGATGAAAGATTAGTAGGTATACCGGCTAAAAGACAAGCGGTAACAAATCCAACTAATACAATTTTTGCAACCAAAAGATTAATTGGAAGAAAGTTTGATGGAGATTCTGTACAAAAAGACATACAGACATCACCATTTAAAATAGTAAAAGCAGATAACGGAGATGCTTGGATTGAAAGTAACGGTGAAAAGTACTCGCCAAGTCAAATCTCAGCTTTCGTTTTACAAAAGATGAAAGAAACTGCTGAAAAGTATTTGGGACAAGAAGTAACCAAGGCGGTGATCACGGTACCAGCATACTTTAACGATTCACAAAGACAAGCAACAAAAGACGCAGGTAAAATTGCAGGACTAGAAGTTGAAAGAATTGTGAATGAACCAACAGCGGCGGCACTTGCCTATGGACTTGATAAGAAAAAATCAGGTACGGTTGCTGTATATGACTTAGGTGGTGGTACTTTTGATATTTCTATCTTAGAAATAGGTGACGGAGTATTTGAAGTTAAGTCAACAAATGGTGATACATCATTGGGTGGTGAAGATTTTGATAATGCATTAGTAGATTACATACTTGCAGAATTCAAAAAAGACTCAGGTGTAGATTTAAAGAATGACAACCTTGCACTACAACGTGTAAGAGAAGCGGCGGAAAAAGCAAAATGTGAATTATCATCTGCAACACAGACAGATATTAGTTTACCATTTATTACTGCTGATAAAACAGGTCCAAAACATTTAAATCTTAAACTAACAAGAGCTAAATTTGAAGCATTGGTTGATAGTTTAATTGATAGAACACTTGCACCTTGTAAAACTGCTCTTAAAGATGCAGATCTTACAGCAGGTGATATCAAAGAAGTTATTCTTGTAGGTGGTATGACAAGAATGCCTAAAGTACAAAAGGCAGTTAAAGATTTCTTTGGACAAGAGCCACACAAAGGAGTAAATCCAGATGAAGTAGTGGCAATCGGTGCCGCAATCCAAGGTGGTGTATTACAGGGTGATGTAAAAGATGTATTACTTTTGGATGTAACACCTTTATCACTTGGTATCGAAACACTTGGTGGAGTTACAACTAAATTAATTGAAAAGAATACAACTATTCCTACAAAGAAAAGTCAAGTATTCTCAACAGCAGATGACAACCAACCTGCTGTATCAATTAAAGTACTACAAGGTGAAAGAGAAATGGCCGCTGACAACAAAGTGTTAGGTAACTTTGAATTGGTAGGTATTGCTCCAGCACCAAGAGGCGTACCGCAGATCGAAGTAACATTTGATATTGATGCAAATGGTATTGTAAATGTTAGTGCCAAAGATAAGGGTACCGGCAAAGAACAAAAAATACAGATACAGGCATCAGGCGGATTATCAGATGATGAAATAGAGAAAATGGTAAAAGACGCTGAAGCTAATAAAGAAGCTGATAAAAAGAAAAGAGAATCAGTTGATGTAAAAAATCAAGGTGATACTCTAGTTCATTCCATTGAAAAACAAATGAAGGAACACGGAGATAAATTATCAGCTGAAGATAAAGCTAAAGTTGAAGGAGATGTTACTGCTTTAAAAGAAGCACTAAAGTCTGATAATAGTGATGACATTAAAGATAAAGTAAAATCTTTAACAGAGTCAGCAATGAAGCTTGGAGAAGCTGTATATAAACAACAACAAGAATCTCAACCGCAACAAGAAGAAAAAGCAAAAGATGACAATGTGGTTGATGCAGACTTCGAAGAAGTTAACAAAAACGACAGCAAACAGTAAAGTTATTCCCCCCTTAATTGGGGGGAAAATACAGATAAGTACTACTATATGAAATTTATGGTATTACTATTTTTTGTGTTAGCTGTTGGTTGTGCGAAAAACAACATAAAAGTTAACGAGTCCTACCAAATGGAAAAGCCATACACTTACCCTGAAGAAAGGAACGTGTTGCAGGCAGTTCCAGTTATCCCTGTACACATAGAAATATTATGATTAAAATTATTATTTTAGCCTATATGATGAATACGCATCCAATGGCAACGGCACAAGAATTTCAAATGGGACAAACTTTTGAAACAATGGAAGCCTGTAAAAATGAATTAACTTTACAATCAAGAGGAATTCCACAAGTATATGATGTAACTTGGGATTTTGTTGTACAAGGTGACTTTAAATGGGATTGGGTAATCGCGGCCTGTGTTGATGAGCAAACAGGTGAGAAATTTAAAGTATTTCCTGCATACGATAATGGTGTACCAGAAGGTATAGAAGAACTTCTTAAAGCAACTGAAGAAGGATATGTACCCGGAATAGACGCTTAAACAAACTTTTTCGTTGCATAAGTTAAAATATCCGTTTATACTAAATATTATTATGAATAGATCCATTTTTTCAAAATACAATATATTTCTAGAGTGGTGGTGGTTCTTCTGCTCACTTATTTTAATTTTTTTCGTACTTGGTACAATAAACCTATATGAAATAGTATGGAATGCTGATCAAACTAAAATATCTTATGGTATTCTAGCATTGTTTGGAGCAGTATCAGTATTCTGTGGGCGAGAAGCTTGGAAGCTTTCTAAACTCAAAAGAGATAATCTAGATGCAGAGCCATCATTAAAAACAAAATATGAAACTGGTTGGTTTGCAAGTGAGATATGTTTAACACTTGGTTTGATTGGAACGGTTAGTGGATTTATTTTAATGTTATATGGAGCATTCTCTGATTTAAACATTTCAGATCCTAATAGTGTTCAAGAAAGTTTAGGTAAAATGAGTATTGGAATGAGTACAGCTCTATACACGACATTAGTTGGTTTGATATGTAGTGTATTATTGAAGTTACAATTTTTCAGATTAGAAATGCATTTAGACACTTACATAAAACAAAGAGCAATAGAATATAAAGCTCGTTTGATGGAACAAGCCAATGAATCGAGATCGTTACAAGACTAGTATAGCATTTATTGATTTGCTTTTTAACATAACCATTGGTTTGGCTATGCTTTTCATTATTGCTTTCTTACTAATAAATCCAATAGCAAAAAAAGGAGATATAATTGTAAATGCAGAATTTATAATCACGATGTCTTGGCCAAAAGATAGTAAAGACGATATTGATTTATATGTAATGGATCCAGCTGGTAATATAGTTTACTTTAGAGATAAAGATAATGGATTAATGCACCTTGACAGAGATGACCTAGGTGATAAAAATGACCAGGTTTCGACTGATGCTGGAATTATTAGTTTTGAGTTAAATGAAGAACATTTAACAATTAGAGGAATAGTGCCAGGTGAGTATATCATAAATGCTCATTGGTATTCGAAAGCAACATATTCGTTTAAAAATTCTGAAGGAGAAACTTACAAGCCAAAAGATGAAATACCAGTAACTATAAAAGTGGAAAAATTAAATCCTTATAAGATAGTATATGTAGGTACGAAAACTTTTAGTAAAGCAGGTGAAGAACAAACTTTCCTTAGATTTTATGTAAATGCAGAAGGTAATGTAACAAAGAAAAACGAATTGGCTAAAGCTTTAGTGATGGGTAATTAATATGGATATAGTAACTGGACATATAGCAGTAATAATGAGTGTAGCAATTCTTATCAGTTTTGTTATATTGGCTATTGTTAAAAGACCAAAAGTAAAACTTTTTATAAAACTTGCATCTTCAATTATGGCAGTTGGAACTGTTATCGCTTTATATTTTGCTTTGGAAACTATGTATGGTTGGCCTTGGAAAACAACCTTCCCAAGTGGAAAATATACATACATCAGTCATACGGTTAGTGCCGATGAAGAGGAAATCTACATATGGCTAATTGATAGAAATGAAACAAACAATTATGCTTTTTGGCAAAAGTGGCTGATTAATGATAGACAACCAAGGAATATTAGTGTATTATATGATGAAATGCTACACGAACAATTACAAAAAATTCAAGAGATGGCATCAGGACAACCATATCCGGTGGAACTAAAATCTATGAAGCTACAAAAATTAAAAGAAGGTGAGACAAATAGATCGGATGAAACTTTAAACTACATCCTACCAGATGTAACTATAGAACAAAAATAATGACAGAAGAAAAATCAAATCAACAGGTACAGACAGACGTTCAGGTAACTGAACCAAATAGATACAATGTTCTGTTTATGAACGATGACTATACACCAATTGACTTTGTACAAGGCTTATTGACTGATATATTTTATCACAAGCCAGATGATGCTGAAGCATTAGCAAAATTAATTCACGAAAAAGGTAAAGCAATAGTAGGCACATATACATATGAAATTGCTGAACAAAAATCAATAGAGTCTACAACGATGGCTAGATCCGCTGGACATCCATTACAGGTAACAATTGAACAAGAATAATGTTTAGATTTTTTACAACCAGAAAATGGCTACTATGGGCCTGGCTAGGTTCTTTCGTTATTTTATCATCACTTTGGGTTCAGGTTGAAATAGATGTAAAGATAAACGAATGGTTTGGTGTGTTTTATGATATGATTCAAAAAGCACTTGCTACTCCTAATGCTGTTACACTTGAAGAATACTTTGCAAGTCTATTATCATTTATTACACTGGCAGGTATGTATATTGCTTTGTATGTTGCAATTAGTTTCTTTACAGCACACTTTCTTTTTAGATGGCGTACAGCAATGGTCGAATGGTACCATTCAGTTTATGATAAAGCAAGAAAAATAGAAGGTGCTAGTCAAAGGGTTCAGGAAGACACAATCAAGTTTACAAGAATTATGGAAGGTTTAGGTACAAGCTTTATTGAATCTATAATGATTCTAATTCAGTTTGTTCCAATATTGTTTGGATTAAGTATCGGTATTCCAATTTTCTTCTTTGGTGAATGGGAATATGGATTGATAGTAGGTGCCTTGATTTGGACAGTAGGTGGTACTATATTTTTAATTGCACTTGGTTGGATATTACGTCTAGTAGGTGTTGAATACGATTTACAAAAGCAAGAAGCCGCATATAGAAAAATTTTAGTAATTGCTGAGGACGACGGAAACGTAAGACCAAAAAGAATTGATGAGTTATTTGATGATGTTCGTAAGATACATTTTTTAAGTTATTTGAGATACCTATATTTCAATGTTGGACGTATGGCATACTTACAAGCGAATGTTTTAAGTGCCTATGTATTTTTAGCACCAGCTATTGTGGCAGGAGTTGTCACACTTGGTGTTATGCAACAAATTATAAGAGCCTTTGGTAGGGTAGAAGGTTCTATGCAATATCTGTTAAAAGCTTGGCCAACTATTATTGAATTAATGAGTGTGTACAAACGTTTAAGAGAATTTGAAGCTAAACTGCCAAAATAATCCCACTTTACAAATAGTAAATAGTATAGTAAAATAATTAAAAGAGAATAAGAAATGTTTATACAGACTGAAAAAACACCAAATCCAAATGCATTAATTTTCTTACCTGGTAAAGAAATTATGGGTAGTAAAGCACCTGTCTCTTATCACAAAGAGCAGGACACTAGTAGTTCTCCATTGGCAGAAATTTTATTCAATATTGAAGGAATTGAAGATGTGTTTTTTGGAAAGGATTTTATTACGATAAGCAAAACGGCTTCAATCGAATGGCCAGTTTTAAAAGCACCTATCCTGCATAGTTTAAATGATTATTTGAGTAATGACAATCCTGTTATTATAAATGACAATCCAAAACCAGCTTGTGAAAATCTTACCGAAGAAGAAGAAGTAGTTGAACGTATTAAACATTTATTAGATACAAAAGTGAGACCAGCAGTTGCACAAGATGGTGGCGATATTATTTTTCACAGCTATGAACGTGGAGTTGTATACTTGCAGATGTTTGGAGCCTGTTCGGGTTGCCCAAGTTCTACAATGACACTTAAAAATGGTATTGAAAATATGTTGAAACATTTTATACCTGAAGTTAATAGGGTTGAATCAATATGAGCAATGAAGTAAAAGAAGAAATTATTAAAAATCTAAGAACTGTATTCGATCCAGAAATATCAATCAACATATACGATCTAGGATTAATTTATAATATTGATGTAAGTGAATTACCAAAAGTAACCATTACCCATACACTCACTTCGGTATTTTGTCCAGCCGCGGATCAGATAATTGATGATATTAAAATGGAAACTGAAAGGGCAGAAGGAGTAGATGAGTGTATGATTATTACCACTTTTGATCCACCTTTTGGTCCAGAAATGATGAGTGAAGAAGCAAGGTTAATATTAAACATTTGACAAATTTAGGAAAGGGTAGTATTATATACATATGAGTAATTTAATTCCAATGGTAGTAGATCAAACTTCAAGAGGCGAAAGAAGTTATGATATCTACTCAAGACTTTTAAAAGAAAGAATTGTATTTGTGACTGGTCCGATTGATGACGCAGTTTCAAGTGTAGTTTGTGCCCAATTATTATTTTTAGAATCACAAGATCCTAAAAAAGATATCTTTATGTACATTAATTCTCCAGGTGGAGTTGTAACATCAGGATTAGCTATGTATGACACTATGCAATACATCAAACCAGATATCTCTACTGTATGTATTGGACAAGCCGCTAGTGCCGGATCACTATTATTAATGGCAGGTACAAAAGGTAAAAGAATTGCATTACCTCACAGTAAAGTAATGATACACCAACCATCGGGTGGCTTTAGAGGACAAGCAACTGATATAGAGATTCACGCAAAAGATATATTAGATACTAAAGCAACATTGAATCAACTATACGTCAAGCATACAGGGAAGGATCTTAAAACAATCGAACAAGCTATGGAAAGAGATAATTTTATGACAGCTCAACAAGCCATAGACTTTGGATTAATTGATAAGATAGAAGAAACCCGTGCTTAATGTCATACGATATATTTCATCTAAGTTATAAAGAGCATTACGCCGACGAGACTTTTAAAAATTTAAAATACAAGTTTCCGTGGGCCAGAAGAGTACAAGGTGTGAAAGGTATTTTCAATGCTCATAAAAAATGTGCCGAGCAGGCTTATACGCAGATGTTTTATGTTGTTGATGCTGATGCGGATTTAGATGATAATTTTGATTTAACTTATAAACCAAGCAAATGGGATCTAGACAAAATTCACGTATGGCGTTGTCGTAATCCAATAAACGATTTGATATACGGCTATGGTGGTGTTAAGCTATTTCCAACTTACACTTTACGTGATGCCACAGATTGGAAAATAGATTTTACTAGTTCGGTGGGTGGTGCAAAAAAGTTTAAGCCAATGCCACCTGTTAGCAATACAACAAGATTTAATACTGATCCATTTAATACTTGGAAGAGTGCTTTCAGAGAATGTACAAAACTAGCAAGTAAGATAATTGAAGAACAGAAAGACGATGAAACAAATGCAAGATTAGACATATGGTGTACTAAAGGAGCAGAAAATGAGTTTGGAAACTATGCTATTGCTGGAGCAAAAGCAGGAAGACAATGGGGACTAGACAACAAAGATAATTTAGAACAATTAAACTTAATAAATGATTTTGATTGGTTAGAAAAGAAGTTCAATGAAGATACACGAAATACTTGATAGATTTGAAAAATTGTATCCAAATAATTCTATTATTATGGATATGCGTAGGGCTTATGTTGATAGGGATTTACATAGTATCTTTAGAGTAGTAGAAAGTGATAACAAGGAAGATTTTCGTAAAGTTATCTGTGAAGACAATTATCAAAGCTTGTGGAGATTATTAGAAAAATATTGTAATACTAGACTTGCCACATCTTTAAAATTCTTCTATAATGAAGATATGAAAATTAATGAAGATTGTTTTGCTCAAAGCCAGATGCAGAGCAAAGCCTGGTTAGTAAAAGAACTATCAAAACTTGATTTAAATTTAGGCACGGTATTTTTATGTGCCGGTTGGTATGCTACATTGGCAACTTTGCTATTTGAAAATCATAGAATAAAAGTAGACAAGATAAGAAGCTTTGATGTTGATGATAGCTGTTGGAAGATTGCTGAAATATTTAACAAGCCTTGGGCTATGGAGGATTGGAAGTTCAAGGCCACGACAGCTGACATTATGGACATCCAGTACAATGATTGGGGTTGGACTTTTAATACCAAAAGGAAAGATGGTAGTACAGCAGAATTAACCGAAGTTGCTAATACTATTATCAATACAAGCTGTGAGCATATAGCAGACTTTGATACTTGGTATAATAAAATACCTGAAGGAAAAATAGTCGTACTACAATCTAACAACTATAATGAGCTACCCGAACACGTGAATTGTTCTAAAACACTAAAACATTTTCAAAAAGCAACACCTATGAAAGAAGTACTATTCCAGGGCGAACTTTATTTAGACAAGTATTCTCGCTATATGAGAATCGGTATTAAATAATGTTAGATGTATACAATAGAACAAATAAAAACAATACACTTAGAAATTACCCAGAAGTGTCAGGCCGCTTGTCCAATGTGCGACAGGAATCAGAATGGCGGAGCACTCAATCCACATATCAAGTTAGATGAACTAACGTTACAAGATTGTAAACAAATTTTTACACCTTCATTTATATCACAATTAAAGAAAATGTATATGTGTGGTAACTTGGGAGATCCTGTAATTGCTAATGATACATTAGAAGTATTCGAATACTTCAGACAACATAATCCAAACATATGGTTGAATATGCACACGAATGGCGGTGCCAAGAAACCTGAATGGTGGAAAGATTTAGCAAAAGTGATTGGTAAGAATGGAGATGTAACTTTTAGTGTGGACGGATTAAAAGATACTAATCATCTGTATAGACAAAATGTAAATTGGGATATTGTTGACCAATCAATGAAAGCTTATATAGAAGGTGGTGGAAAAGTCAGATGGGACTACCTGATTTTTGATCACAACCAACATCAAGTTGAAGAAGCAGAACAGTATGCCAAGTCGATTGGTGTCCATAAGTTTCAGGCAAAGAAAACAGGTAGGTTTATTACTACAACAAGTGAAGCTAAACAATCACACCAAGCAGTAAATCGCAAAGGTAAAGAAACGCAAGAATTAAAAAAACCCGATAAAAAGTATCAGAATAAAGCATTAACTAAACAAGGAGCCTTACTACAAAAATATGGATCAATGGACAATTATTATGATAAAGTTCCAGTTTGGTGTAAAGTAAAAGATGAAGGTAGTCTATATATTAGTGCCGAAGGACTAGCATTACCTTGTTGTTGGACAGCAGGTAGAATGTACAAATGGTGGCATAAAGATCCTAAAGTAGAGCAAATATGGAAATATATAGATGATGTTGGTGGAAAGCAGATGCTTGATGCTAAAAATGGATTAGATAAAGTATTTGATACCGGAATATTTGATGATATTGAAAGAAGTTGGAATATTGACGGTTGTGATAATGGAAAATTAAAAGTATGCTCAATGAAATGCGGAAAAGAATTTGACCCATTTGCCGAGCAGTTTAACTAGTAAAAATACAAATAAATATTGTAAAAGATGACTGATAAAACAAAATTACCATCGAAAACGTTTTGTGCTTTACCTTGGATGCACTTATCAACAAGGCCTGACGGAAATATGCGAGTATGCTGTACAGCTAACGCGAGTTCAGTTGGTGCCACAAATGATAAGAAGCACGGAGGACAAGTAGGTGTATTACGTAGAGAAGATGGTAAACCAGCAAACTTGAATAATGCAGATTTAATGAGCTCGTGGAATAACAGCTATATGAAAAATGTTCGTAAGCAGATGTTAAGTGGGCAAAAGCCACCGGCTTGTTTAAAGTGTTTCAAAGAAGAAGATGCAGGACATATGAGTAAACGTATGTGGGAAACTGAATACTGGCTGAACAGATATGATATAGATGAAATCATTGGTGAAACAAAAGAAGATGGATCAATACCACCTAAAATTAGATACTTAGATTTACGTATGGGATCTAAATGTAATCTAAAATGTATTATGTGTTCGCCACACGATAGTTCACTATGGATAAAAGATTGGCAAGAAGTTTATCCTAAAATTAAGAATCCTGTATTGAAAGAATCAATGAGCTGGCAGAACAAAGGAAAAGTACACGGAGCAGGGTACAACTGGCATAAGAACAATCCTACATTTTGGGAACAGTTATATGAACAGATTCCTCATATGTATCAGTTATATTTTGCTGGAGGCGAGTCTACTATCATTGAAGAGCATTATACTTTATTGGAAGAAGTTATTAGACGTGGTTATGCTCACAAGATAGAATTACGATACAACTCAAATGGTGTCGAAATGCCTGATAGATTATTTGAGATTTGGAGCAAATTTAAGAGAGTAAGATTTCATTATAGT
>Ga0208405_1000174_pt1 | contig 10998 bp, 18 predicted proteins | sample ETNtaG_32_FD_185766 | JGI IMG/M metagenome (GOLD analysis project Ga0208405, IMG submission 185766) | Marine microbial and viral communities from oxygen minimum zone, Eastern Pacific Ocean - ETNP201302PF84A (SPAdes) (version 2) | ecosystem: Environmental > Aquatic > Marine > Oceanic ... | reverse complement strand
TGCATTGTTTGTAGATGGTTTACTTCGTCTACTTGGTATTATTCCACCTTTTATGCAGATTGATATAGATGTTCTTGATAAGATTGTTGATAGAGTAGAAGTAGATGTGATTGATAAATTAAAACAAGTTCCAATTCAAAGAATATTTAACCGATAATGGATCAACTAGGTATTGCATTGTTAGTTACTTGTGTTCCTTTTGTAGGACTAACATTGTTTTTTGGAACCAAAGGAGGTTTCTACGATACAGATAAATATGATGGTATGGGTACGGCTCATAAAGTTTTGGTTGATGATGAAACTAGTATCTAATGAACGCGGGGACTGAAATTATTTTTGCAATATGTTGGTTTATCTTATTAGCATATGCAATAAGATACTTTCTTATGATGGTTAGAGTTTGGGGTAAATATGGAGATGTTACGAAACCATTACCTAAAACACAATTACCTTTAGGATCGTTTAGTATAGATAAGATGACTGTTACTAAGAAACCTCATCCCGAAATGGAAGATGTCCAAAACGGTGATGAGTTATTAGTAGTAAAATTCGATGAACCAGATCAAATTGATCGTAGTAGATTCAAATTAGATTCGCCAGAACTTCATAATCTAGGAGATCCTTTACACAAATCCTTACAAGATAGGATTGAAGAATTGAATGAAGATGAAGACGACGATGATGATGGGGATGTAGTAATTAACAGAAAGTAATTTATGATTTTTCTCTCTTGTCCACCAGTCTATACCTTACCAGGTACTTGGACTAAATGTAATGCAATTATTCCACACTATAATGCTGATCCTAATTTTACACTAGGAATATCAATAGCAGTTATTACTGTGTTGTTAGCAGGGTTTGGTATATACAAAGGTTTCTTTGCAAATAGAAACTTAACAGATCCTTGGGATGATCATGACGACTAATTATTCTCTTACTGAGGAAGAATGGGAATGTGTTAGGCAATGCGTGGCTAACGCACCCATACCTTATGATATTACCAAGAAAAAAATTCCTGCTGATATCTTAGCAAAGATAGGACAACCTACTTACAAAAAAGAAAAAGGTATACCCATGGTAAAATACGATTTAACACCATACGGAATTTATGACTAATTGCTTGACTAGATAAAGGTTATCCACTATAATAGAAGGGTAAACCGTTATAGAGCAATGACTCTCAACTCAAAATTCAAGAAAAACATAGAGACACTACGTGCTGCTGTGAATAAAGAAATCTATCTGGATGTAAAAGATCCTAAACTTTACAAGAAGGTTAGAAGATATTATGAGAGTGAAGGACTACAACTTAATGGAGAAGATCCAGATGCTGATTACAATGAAGTATTAAGTTGTATCGAAGAAGACATTACAGGAACATTATGAAAATTTTACTTGCATCACTTATAGCACTCACACCTGTTTCAGTACTTGCAGAAAGACCTGACGAACAACAAGCAGGTTATTCTAGAACTAAAACATGTTATCGTTCAGAATATAGAGAAGAATATGTACCAGGTACTGAGAACGATCCTGGCTTTGTTCATTCATGGAAAGAAACTATTGAGTTTCCTTGTGAACCACAAAGTGGTGCTACTGGAACACCAAGAAGACAAGTAGTAGAAGAATATAGACAAGTAGATGAGAACGATTGTACAGATGGAAAAGTTGCAGGTGCATTATTAGGTGGTGCTGCAGGAGCTGCTATGTCCAGAGGAGATGGACGTTGGTGGGCAATTCCATTAGGTGCAGTTGTAGGTAGTAAGATTGGTTGTGATGCTGCAGGAGGTTAATATGATTGAAGTTTTGTATCAGCATGATCCATACAGGTATGTAAAAATGCCTGACCTCTTAGAGAATGGACACCCAGATTACCGTATTCAAAAGTGGAATAATTACAATGGATACAAAGATATGTACCTTTGTGATAATTGGATGCAAATGAAAACAGCCATTGAAGACTTTGAATATACAAAGTGGTTAGACCCTGCAGGTGTACCATGTTATGTACATGATAACGTTGCAAGATGAGAGAAGAAAGACCTTGGGGTTGGTATGAAGTTATCGACCAAGGTAATCGTTATAAAGTAAAACGTATAGAAGTTAAGCCCAATGCAAGTCTTTCTTTACAGAAACATTTGCATAGGGCAGAACATTGGGTAGTTGTAGAGGGTACTGCACAAGTTGAAGTGGACGGAAAAACCTCTATAATAAAGGAGAATGAGAGCACATATATACCATTAGGTTCAAAGCATAGACTATCAAATCGTGGTAAGATACCCTTAAGAATCGTTGAGGTGCAAAGTGGTGCTTATCTTGAAGAAGATGATATAGAACGTTTTGATGATAATTATGGGAGATCATGATGTATAAAGGTATTATCTTGGCTGGAGGAAGTGGAACTCGTCTTCATCCATCCTCTTTAGTAGTATCTAAACAGTTGATGAATGTATATGATAAACCTCTCATATACTATCCTCTATGCACATTAATGATTGCAGGTATTAAGGATATACTTATCATTACAAATGAAGATCAAGTAGATCAATTTAAAAAACTACTTGGAAATGGAATGCGTCTAGGTATAAACATAACATATAAGATACAAGACAAACCAAATGGTTTACCAGAAGCATTTGTAATAGCAGAAGATTTTATTGGTGATGATAATGTATGCATGGTATTGGGTGATAATATTATATTTGGAAACAATTTAGATTCTATTCTACAAGAAGCACAGAAAGAAACAGGAGCAACCATCCTTTCATATCCAGTGAAAGATCCAGAAAGATTTGGTGTGATTGAATTTGATGGTTATGATGAAGGGGATGTAGTATCAATTGAGGAGAAACCAGAACATCCAAAATCTAATAGAGCATTGATTGGAATATATTTCTTTGATAATAAATGTATTGAATACGCAAAACAATTAAAACCTTCTAGTAGAGGAGAGACTGAGATTATAGATCTCTGTAAAAAATATTTGGAAACTGACGAATTAAATGTAAAGAATCTAACCAGATCAATGACTTGGATAGATGCAGGTACATTTGATTCTCTTCTTTTAGCCTCTAATTTTGTGGCCAATTGTGAACAAATACAATCATATAAAGTATCCTGTCCAGAAGAAGTTGCATATAAAAATAGATGGATAAATGGTATAGAACTATATCAAATAGCAAAGACATATCCTAAGAGTGGGTATGGCGATTACCTTGAAAGTATTATTGAGGATTACTAATGACTATTTTTGTTACTGGTGGTGCAGGATTTATAGGTAGTAATTTTTTACATCAAGCAGTTAATTCATTCTCTGAAAAAATTGTTTGTATTGATAATCTGAGTTATGCATCAGATTATGAAAATATAAAAGATCTTCCAATTGAATTTTGCAACTTAAATATAATAGATGAGCATTATGGTGATTATATTTTTAAAAAATATAAACCAAAAACTATTTTTCATTTTGCTGCTGAGAGTCATGTAGATAATTCAATTAAAGATTGCTCAAAGTTTATTAGTACTAATATAAATGGAACTGTTAATTTACTTAACTTATCATTAAAATATGATATTGAAAGATTTCATCACATATCTACTGATGAGGTATATGGTTCTCTTAAATGGTATGATCAATCCTTTACTGAGATGACAGCATACGATCCTCAAAATCCTTACTCAGCATCTAAAGCAGCAAGTGATCATTTCGTACAGGCCTATCATAATACGTATGGTCTCCCAACTACTATTACTAATTGTTCTAATAATTATGGCCCTAGACAGCATATAGAAAAATTAATTCCTAAAACAATTACTAATATATTAGAGGGTAAAAAGATACCTGTGTATGGTGTAGGTGAGAATATAAGAGATTGGATTTATGTTGAAGATCATTGTGAAGGTATTCTTAATGTCTTTAATAATGGTAAGGTAGGAGAAAAATATAATATCGGTGGAGAATGTGAGGTTACAAATAACGATCTTGTAAAGACTATTATTAAAATGATGAATGCAAGTGAGGATTTGATAGAATATGTTGATGATAGACCAGGCCATGACTTGCGATATTCTATTAGTAATGGTAAAATAAGCTCTGAGTTAAATTTTTCTCCTAAGCATAGTCTGGAGGAGGGATTATTAAAAACAATACAATGGTATGAAAGTAGAAGAAACTAGTCTAGTTGATGTCTTACTTATCACTGTAGATAGGTTTGAAGATGATAGAGGATTCTTTATGGAATCTTATAGTGAACAGGCAATTCAAAAAGAAATTGGTTTCTATGAATTTGTTCAAGACAATCATTCAAAGTCTTCTAAGGGTGTACTAAGAGGTCTTCATTATCAAATAGAACACCCTCAAGGTAAACTGATTCGTTGTACTCAGGGTGCTGTATATGATGCATTTGTTGATATAAGACAACATTCCGAGACATTTGGTAAGTCTCTTGGTATAGTATTAGATAGACCAGAACAGTTACTTTGGATTCCTCCTGGTTTTGCTCATGGGTTTTATACTCTGAGTGATACTGCAGAGTTTCAATATAAATGTACTGATTATTATTATCCACAACATCAAAGAACTTTGATGTGGAATTCTGTAGATATAGAATGGCCACTTGATGGTGATCCTATTCTTTCTCTTAAAGATATGAGAGGACATTCCTTCGAAGAGTGTAAAAAGTATGACTAAAGTTGCCTTAATAACAGGTATTACAGGACAGGATGGTTCTTACCTTGCTGAACTACTATTAGAAAAAGGATATGAGGTACACGGAATTGTTCGTCGTGCTTCATTACTTAATACAGATAGAATAGATCATATCTATCCAAAACTAAAACTTCATTTTGGTGATCTAACTGATGCTTTTAGTTTAATTAGTGTTATTCAAAAAGTTAAACCGCAAGAGATATACAATCTAGGTGCTCAGAGTCATGTAAAAGTTTCTTTTGAGATACCAGAATATACTGGACAGGTAGATGCTATGGGAACTCTTAGAGTTCTTGAAGCAGTTAGATCACTAGGAATGGAGAAAGATGTTAGAATATATCAAGCATCTACATCAGAACTTTATGGTCTTGTGCAAGCAACACCACAAACAGAAACCACTCCTTTCCATCCACGTTCTCCATATGGAGTTGCTAAACTATATGGATATTGGATAATTAAAAATTATCGTGAAGCATATGGAATGCATTGCAGCACTGGTATTCTTTTTAACCATGAGAGCCCAAGAAGAGGTGAGACATTTGTAACTCGTAAGATTACAAAAGGTCTATCAAAAATATCTGTTGGACTTCAGAGTATATTAGAACTTGGTAATCTTAATGCAAAAAGAGATTGGGGTCATGCAAAGGATTATGTTGAAGCAATGTGGTTAATGCTTCAGCAAGATGAACCAGATGATTATGTTATCGCTACTGGAGAACAATACTCTGTTAAAGATTTTGTTAATAAGGTAGCACCCTTCTTCGGTTTTAAAATAGAGTGGAGAGGTGAGGGAATGGATGAATTTGGTTATGACTTAACCTCCCAGAAAACGGTCATTAAAGTCAACCCTAGATACTTTAGACCAGCTGAAGTTGAATCTTTGTTAGGAGATCCAACCAAAGCAAAAGAAAAATTAGGTTGGGAACCTAAAATAACTTTTGATCAATTAATAGAAGACATGGTGCTTTATGGACAGTAAGAGTAAATTTTATGTTGCAGGTAATACAGGACTAGTAGGATCAGCTATAGTCCGTATGCTTAAGAAGAAAAGATTTTATAATATTATATCTTCACCTTCATCTCATTGGGATCTAACAGTTCAAAATAGAGTAGAACAATTCTTTAGAATTAATCAACCAGAATATGTCTTTCTCGCTGCTGCAAAGGTAGGTGGTATAGGTGCTAATAGTGAATCACCAGCCCACTTCATCTATGATAACTTGATGATTCAAACTAACATCATAGATTGTGCTTATCGTTATGGTGCAAAGAAACTTATCTTCTTAGGTTCATCTTGCATCTATCCTAAGTTTGCTAACCAACCAATCAAAGAAGAAGAACTAATGACTGGTGCGTTAGAACCTAGTAATGATGCATATGCAACTGCTAAGATTGCAGGTATCAAAATGTGTCAGGCATATCGTCAACAGTATGGTTTCAATGCTATATCAGTAATGCCTACAAATTTATATGGGCCAAATGATAACTATGATTTAGAAAAATCACATGTTCTTCCTGCTATGATACGTAAGTTTCATGAGGCAGAAGATAAAGTTAATCTATGGGGTGATGGTTCTGCTAGGAGAGAGTTTCTTCATGTGGATGATTTAGCAGAAGCACTTTATCTTTTACTTAATCAATATAATGAAGCATCACCAATCAATGTAGGTACAGGAGAAGATGTAACTATCAAAGAACTTGCTGAAACTGTTGGTAGTGTTGTTGGAAATAAAGAAATAGAATGGGATACATCCAAACCTAATGGTACTCCACGCAAGGTTCTTGATGTAAGTAAAATTAAATCAATGGGTTGGAAACCTACTATTAGTTTACGTGACGGTATTGAATCAACTTATCAGGATTATATAAAATGAAAAATTTAGCGTTGGTATTTTGTTCTATTAGGCCTGAACAACTTAAACCATCTATATGTGATTATAGAGAACTGGAATATTATCAGACAGTTCAACAACTTGAAAGGATAATGCCTAGTAATTATGATATGGTATTGGTTGAAAATACTATTGATGATCCTAATGATATTAAGAATCCTGAGATAAGAGAATACTTTTCTAACATGGAAATCATATCATTAGGAAGTGAAGCTAATGCAGGTCAGAGAAATAAAGGTTGTGGTGAACTATTGATGTTGAATGAAGCATTATCAGAATTGAAGGATGAACTCCCTCAATATGAAAACATTGCTTATGTAACTGGAAGAAGAATGTGGACTTGTCCTTATTCATTTGAAAGAAGTGCAGCATCTAAAAGTGCGGTTGTCGTACAAAACTGTCACATATATTTTGATGGTGCAGTTAGATGTAATGATAAAGATAATTTTAATGATACATACTTCTCTATGAAGACTGCTGATATGTTAGAGTATGCTCAGTATAGTGCTGATAGATTACAAGAACTTTCTGATAAACATATTTCATCAGAGGTACATCTCTATGAGTTTATTCATGAGAAGAAAGTACAATATGAAATACTTGATTGGCTAGGTATCGTTCGTAATGAATGGGAACGCAGTGGTAAAACTAATGACTTAAGTAACTTTCATATTTGCTAATGGAAAAGAGCACTATCTTTAATATGATGAGTAGTTATAATGACTATTCATATGATAATATTATTCAGACACGTGGATGGTATAGTAACAATCAAGATATCAGATGGCATGCAAATTGTGTAGGTCATTTTGATGATGAAGGTGTTACTGATTTTTATAAGGAAGATGCTTATGCTAAACACACAAGGTATGATTTTTGGATGGAAGTAATTGATCTTTTTAAGAAGAACAATATTAAATCTAATTTGGATATGGGATGTGCTAATAATCATTTCTCTTTCTTATGTAATAAGAATGATATATTTTCTGTAGGTGTAGATCCTAGAGAAGATTGTGTGAGAACATCTGATGCTGCTTTTGAACATCACTATGGTGAGCAGAAATATGGATACATTGGAAACTTTAGAACCTTTATAGATTTCTTTGGTTACATTGATCAACCAGTTTTTGAATGTGTTTCAATCTTAAATTTCTTTCATGGAAATGATCATGTTCCTGAGGAGGTTGAACAAATGTTTACTGTTTTGCCAAAAGTTACAAACTGTGCTATATTAAGTGAACCTAAATGGAATCAATTAGGCCTACCTAAGATGACTGAAAAGTATGAGATTTTAGGTACAGTAAATAATGATACAGATCATAATCTTTACAAGTTAAATTAAAATGGAAATTAGAGACACCATGTTACCTGTTCTTCGTCCAGTTGGTGGAGACGAAGAAGTAAATGCTATTAGAGAATCAATTGAAAGTGGTTGGTGGGGTAAAGGCCCTAAGGTTGCTCAGTTTGAAAAAGAGTTTGCTGAGATGGTGGGTGCTAAGTATGCTGTAGCAGTTAATAGTGCTACCAGTGGACAAGACTTAGTTTTGAAAGCACTTGGAATTAAAGATTGTGATATTATTAATCCTACTATATCTTTTATGACTACTGCTGTTGTTCCTTTATGGAATAATTGTACATCTAATATTGTAGATGTAGATCCAGTTACAATGTGTTTAGATCCAGAGGATGTAAGGAAGAGTTTAAAACCTAATACTAAAGCAATCATTGCTGTAAATCAGGCAGGTGTTCCTGCTCCTATAGATGAGATCCGTAAGTTTTATGATGGATTAATTATAGAAGATTGTGCACACAGTTGTTATACAGAAGGTGCAGGTACAAAGGGTGATGTTGCTGTCTGGTCTTTCCAAGCAGTTAAAACAATGCCTTGTGGTGATGGTGGTATGATTACTACAAATGATAAAGAGTTATATGATAAGTTAGTTCCTATGACTTGGTTAGGAATTACCAGTACATATTCCAGAGTTAAAAAGGATGATGGTCTAACAGGAAAGCCTGGCTATTCTTGGGATTATGAAGTAGATATGTTAGGTTATAAGTGTTATATGATTGATCTTCAAGCAGCAATTTGTTTGGAGCAAATGAAAAAGTTGCCTAAGAATCTAGAATGGAGAAGGCATGTACAGAAAAGATATAATGAAGAGTTAGGTGATGTTATTCAAGCACCTCCACATAGTGAAACTGTTCAGTATTACTGTGCTAAAGTAGATCCAGAAGTGCGTGATGATCTTATAGATTACCTTGCTGATAAGAAGATACATACTAGTGTGCATTTTAAACCACTCCATTTATATGATGTTGTTAAGGATATGAATCAACGTGATTATCCTGTAGCAAATGTAGAATGGAAAAAACTAATTAGTTTACCATGTCATCCTGGTATGAATGATGAGGATATTGATTATGTTATATACTGGGTCTTACAATATTTTAAAGACAATGCACCACAACCTGCAGAGGTAGAAGAACCTACTGTAGAAATAGAAAAACCTTGGTGGAGGTTCTGGGAGTAACTATGTATCTAAGCATGTATAAAATTGAGGGATCTGAAAATTTAGATTCCCATTATTGTTTTGGTGATAAAACTGCGTTTCCAAAATTTCAAGAAAAATTAGAAGAGTTTAAATCTCTCTTAGTTGATCTTGTAGATAAGGGTGAGAGTAAAACGTTTTATAAATTCGGTGATGGAGATTATTATTTCTTACAGAAAAAATCTGTTGGGAGTGCAACACCTGGTAAGAGAGCTCTAGGAAAACCTTATGAAGAAATAGATCATGAAGCATTTGTAAGAGGTGCACAACTATGTGATTACTATACTTGTGAAATATATCCAGAGAACATGGCTAATTTCAAAGAAGTAATTGCTAGGAAGATTGATTACCCTGCAGAGTATGGGTATGGTCTAGTTGCTAACAAATGGTTACTACAAACCTTTGCAGGAAAGATAGGTTTACTTGGTGCTAATACTAAATTAAATATTATTCAAAATATTTTAGAAGCAGAACAGTATCAAGATTATTTGGGTATTGAAAAGTTTGAGGACTATATTACTATTCCTCAGAAGTTTGCTTGTGATGATCTTGATGCAACAGAAAAAATGGTTGGTGAACAACTTAAAAATTCTACTTCTAAAATATTCTTAGTAGGTATAGGACACGTCAAGTCTGGTCTCCTACATAGGCTGAAGAAGTATACTGATGCAGTGTTTCTTGATGTAGGATCTTCTATAGATGCTATTGCAGGAATCATTGATGTTAATCGTCCTTACTTTGGCGATTGGACTAACTATCAAATTGATGAAGACCCCATTTATAATGGTGTAGATTATCTTCAGTATAACAGAATCGGTAAAGAAGTTATTCTGGAGAGAATAGAAGAATGAACATCAAACACAATATAGAAATAACACCTAGAATAGGGTGTAAGAATTATTGTGAATATTGTCCTCAATCCACCCTAATAAAAAGGTATAGGGAGAAAATAGGATCTGATAAAGATACTATGATGACCTTAGAGACATTTAAAAAATGTCTTAGTACTATTCCATTACATGTTGGATTAAATTTTACTGGATATGTAGAACCATTTCTCAATCCAGTAACACCTGATATGTTATTACATGCTGCTGAAAGAGGTTATAGCATTCTTTTAAATACAACTTTGGTTGGTTTAAAAAAAGATGATTGGATGAGAGTTAAAGATATTAATTTTAGAGAATTGCATATACATTTACCTTCTGGTGCATTCGATGAAATGATTGGAGTTCAAATTCCAGTTGAAGTATATGAAGAAAATGGTAGGAGAATAAAGAAACTTAGTGAAGAATATTATGATATGTTAAATTTTATAATACAAAATCCTGGTAATGGATGGGGTCAATATAAACTTGACTTCCATTGTCTAGGAGATCTTCATCCAGAACTTAATGACTTGCGGAATTATTTTTATGTTGGTGAACGTCAGGTTAATAGTAGAGCAATGAATATATTATTAGAGAAAAAAGGTAAGGTTCCACCTGATCAAAATATTAGAGGTAATTGTTCTAGAGTATATCAGAATGTTTTATTACCTGATGGATCCTTATCTCTCTGCTGTCAAGACTATGGCCTTGATGAAGTCTTAGGTAATCTTGTAGAGAATACTTGGGAAGAATATGAAAATTCTGAGACTGTAAAAAGGATTAGAAAAGAAGGTGCAGATCTTTGCGATTACTGTGAAGAAGGACTGCACTATACTGACGACGCTGATTGGCAACAATGGCGAAGACCCGCACAATTATCTTAAATTATGACTGCTACTTTAGTTACTGCCCTCTATGATATTCAAAGAGAGGATGAAGAAAAAGGAGATGGAAGAAAATGGGAAGAGTATATCAATTGG
>Ga0208405_1000171_pt1 | contig 11128 bp, 9 predicted proteins | sample ETNtaG_32_FD_185766 | JGI IMG/M metagenome (GOLD analysis project Ga0208405, IMG submission 185766) | Marine microbial and viral communities from oxygen minimum zone, Eastern Pacific Ocean - ETNP201302PF84A (SPAdes) (version 2) | ecosystem: Environmental > Aquatic > Marine > Oceanic ... | reverse complement strand
ATTGGTGCAGGACATTCTTTAATCACAGATGAACGTGGCTTTGGTGGACATTGTTTTCCTAAAGATACTAATGCTATAAGTGAAACAGCTAAACTTTATGGTTCAGAATTAACAATAATTGATGAAGCTATATATTATAATAAAATTATTAAATCACGCAAGTAATTAGTCTTACTAAATTTTCTGTATCATCATCTTCAATACATTTACCAATTACATAAACAGAACTACAAGCACTTGGGTGAGCTTGTCCTACACCTGGTGTATCACTAGTTACAATCAAGTCACCTTTTTTAACTGGGCCAATTACATTTACTTGTACTTTACCACGTAAAGCTACCGGAGATGTTAGTCCTTCTTCTGTACTATTCATCAAGTAAGCTGGTGATAAAGATACAACTCCTGCTACTCTGTGATCCATTTTTTCCGTTGACTCTGTGACTTCTGCTTCTCCGCCAAATATTAAAACTGTACCTGGTTCATACTCTTTGTCAGTTCTATAAAGCTCAGCCAAGTCAGCATATTGAGCCGAAGTTGCTTTGGCGTAAACCATGTTGTATTTTGCTGAACTTGAACCAATATCGTATGTTGCGTCTGTGTCCGGCAAAACATTTTTAGTTTTTACGTCTCCAGCTCTAACGTTTGCATATACCATGCCAGTTACAGTAGTTGTTGATGCTGTAATATTTGGTGATGTAAAGAATGCAAACTCATCATCTGATTCATCCCAAATCATACCTGCATGGTTTTGATTACCACTATCATATCTTTCAATTAATATACCTGAATCATATGTTGCACTATTTTCCTGCCCTGATCTATTTAGATAAATCATTGGATCTTCAACTTCTAATTGAGTTACATCAACTGTTGTTGTGTCTCCTGAAATTGTTAAATTTCCTTGTACTATTACATTACCAGTAAAACCACCATCTCTAGCATTGACAATATCAAAATTACTTGCATTTAAATGACCGCCTAATTCTGGTGACGTATCTTCATTAACATTGTTAAGACCATCGTCATAGTTGTCATCTGATATTTCCCATTTGCTTGATGTACTGTTGTATTTTAAAATTTTGTTATTAGCAACACCTGTAGTATCAACATCAGTAAGCTCAGCTAATGTATCTTTTGCCTGTACTTGAGTATCAACATAAGTTTTAGTTGCGGCGTCTGTGCCTGCTGTTGGTGTCCCTAAATTTTGTATCTTGTTAGTTTGTGCATCTAATACTCCACCAAGTTGTGGTGTTGTATCTTCAACTATGTTTGCTAAAATTGATGAGTTAACTAAAACTTCAATAGCTTGAATGTAGTTTGCTGGCGTGCCAGACCCTGTACTAAATGCTGGGTTTGGTGTCAATGTAGCATTGTTATCACTAGCATGATAGTACACTGAATAAGTGTGTGCCGCTACCGTGCCTGGTGTGTCGTAAAAATCAAATGATGCTGTAAATTTTTTTGCAGTTGAATTGCAATCTTCTGCTGTCCATTCTGAAAGTAGTGCTTCAGGCGAACCACCTTTGTTTCTATATAATCTAATATTGATATCTGATGAACCTGTTGATGAACCTGTAAATCTTACCTGTGCTGTCACACGTACTTTTGTTGAAGCATCTGCTACAGATATTGTTGAACTCAATCCACTAGCCGCTTCACCACCTAATGTAGCACCTGAAACTGATGATGTTGCTGTGTCGTTGTCAACTATCCAATTAGCAACTGTATATCCAAGTTTTTTGTTTTCCCATTTAGATGAACCTGTGTTGTATTGTAGTACATCATCATTAGCCAATGATGTAAAATTAACATCTTGGTGTTTGTCAAATGATACTGAACCTAAATAACTTTCAACCCTTACATTTGTAAAGTAAAGATTACTTGAACCTTCTGTGATTTCATCTGTGTTATCTTTTGTTAAAATCTGTGCGTCAACGTATGCCTTGACTGATTGTTGTGATGGCAATTTGGTTGCACTATTGGATGCCATGTTGTCTTCATCTATCAATGCATTCGTGATACGTGCATCTGCTCTGGCATCTGTATAATACAAGTTCGAACCTTCAGCTAAATTTGTAGTTGATTTTGTTCCTAATCTTGTGTCAAAATCTGTGTTTGCTCTTGCTGACGTGTAATATAAATTTGAAGAGCCTTCTGGTAAGTCGTCTGTGTTGACTTGGTTAGTACCAGTACCAAAATCAATGTGTGTGTCATTAACAGAATTAGCTGTTAAACTCAATGAACCTGAGACCGTTCCTGTTGTAGTAATATTTCTGTTACCAAAATTCCAACCGCCACTATCAGTATATCCTATTGTGGCTACTATTGAGCCACCTGATTCTACTTCTATACCTGATGTATTGCTACCTAAAGTACCGCCTTTGTTTAATGTAATCAAACGGTCTTTGGTAGTCAAATCAGTAGTAGTTACTTTTACAACGTCATCTACGAAACTAACATTCGTATCAAATGAAATAGTTCCTGATGATAATCTACGAGTTTTTGCCGCCATATTGAATATCTGCTCCTATAATATTATTTATCTTTATTGATTACTATAGAAAAAGCCCCCTACTATTTCTAGTAGAGGGCTTAAAATTTATTTCTTACAACTTTTGTAATCTAGGATTACGCAAATGATAAGTTAGCTACTGCGATTTTAGAAACGTAGTCGCCTGCATTACCAAGTGATGAAGCAGTATTGTTTAACTCTACATAACCGTATCTAGTCATGAAAGAAACTACTGGCTCAAAAGTTGATGGATCAATTACAACGCCTGATGACATTAATGGGATGTATGGGCAATAGAAAGCCGCCGCATCCACTTCACCTGGACCTTTGTAACCAACAAGCACGTTAGCTGTTGAGTTTGCATATGAGTTAACATATACTCTCATAGCACCATTTAAAGTACCTACAAATTTAGTATTTGTTGGCGCTTCAAAAGTACCTTCAGTTGTTCTTGCGAACGCTGAAGTTGTCGCTGATTGAAGAACTGTTAAAGCCGCTGGTGACATTACTGCCCAGTTACCTGCACCTCTTCTAGTTCTTTGTGCGATTAAGTTAGCTTGTTCATTGATCATGATAGCCAATACTGCGTGTCTGTCACCAACGAAAGTTGGAGTACCAGTGAACGAACCGTTCATGTCGTATGTTGACGCGGCTGTACCTGCTAATGAATCTAATGAATTGATAACTTCTTGATCAATCTCAGCTGTGATCTCTTGTGCTAAAGCCGCCATAATTTCTGCTTCTACATCTAAACCATGCATAGCATTGGCATCTTGAGCTGACTCAAAAGTCCATCTTGCTGATAATTTTCTTGTTTTAGCTTCAACAGTTTGTTTTAATACTTGGATTGATAATCTGTTACCACCAGTACCTTCTAATGTTGAAGTTGATGCCGCTGTATCGCCAGATGTGTCACCTGCGTAACCTCTTGAAATTGCAAATGGTGATAGGGCTTCAGAACCTGCAGTTACACCTGCTGATGAATCTGCATATCTTACTCTTAATGTGTGGATTTGTCCTACAGGACCCGTCATAGGTTGTACACCAACGATTTCGTTAGCGATAACTGTAGGCATAACACGTCTGATTACTGGAAGGATAACTTTATTTAATGCCGCAACATTACCAGCGCCAGTGGCACCAGCTGTAGCCGCCTCAGCCAAATATGATTGTGTATTTTCTAATACAGCATCCATAGTTTGTCTTTTTTGGCCTTCAAGACCTTCTAGTAACGCAGATTTTGTGTCATTCCATGCTTCTGTAATTACTTTGTCTGTCATGTTTAACTCCTTAGACCTGCTAGTCTTTTTATATTAACGATATCTTCGTTTTCAGATTTGATTGTTTCAGCTACTTCTCTGTCACCTGTATGTTCTGTAATGATAACTTTGTCCGTATCGTTAGCAGACTCCGTTGATTCATTTAATACAGCTGGTAGATACTTGTCAAACTGCTTTCTTAAATTTGCTGTTTGTACTGATTCCAACAATTCTGTCATTACTTCACGCTTATTTTTCGACAATGGTGCGACAAGTTCGTTTAGAGTTCTTTCTCTATTGATCTTATCTTCAGCTATTTTAACTTTAGTTTCCATTGTTTTCACTTCAGCGTCTTTTTCAGCTAATTTTCCTTCCAATTTCTCGTTAGAATTTTGCTGATCAGTAAGTTGCGTTTGCAACTTACGAATTTCTCCACCTTCTGAAAGGTAAGAACTCATGTATTCACCTGCAAATGCTTCAAACACTTTTCTACCAAAGTTGTTTTCTTTAGCAACTTTAATATCATCTTTAAGTGTTTTCATTTCATTTTTAAGTGTCGAGCTAATTGTGTTTTCAACTAGACCAGCCGCTCTCTTAACAAATGCCGCTTTAGTATCTTCAATAATTTTCTTACCTTCTGATACTAATTTAACTTTTGCTTCAACAACGCCTTTTTTGTCTTCGTTAAATTCACCTAACTCTTTGGAGAGTTGTCTGACTACAAACTCTTCTAAGTTTGTAAATTGACCTTTGAGTGCATCTCTGTCACCATGTAATTCTTTAACTTCTTTAACAAGAATTTCATTGATGAATTTTGTCAACGTACCTGCGTGTTCTCTCATTTTGTTTTTGTAAGCAACTCTTTCAGCTACTAATGATTTTTTATCTTCAGCAAATTCTGAAATTTCTTTCTTCAATTGCTCATTCATCATAGTATCCATTGCTTCAACAATCTGAGATTTGTCGTTTTCGTAACGTTGTGCAAACTCTTCTCTTAATTCTGCAGAGATTTCCTCACGAGCCTCAGACAGCTTCTTCTCCCATGCTTCTTGAAGTGAAGTTTTCACTTCTTCAGAAAGTGCATCGGATGTACCAAAAATTTCTGTTATATTACTTGCCATCTGAATCTCCTTATTTCTTCAGCTCACTTATTAGTTTTGTAATTTCGTTAGCTAAAAATTTCTCAGCTCCACGATCGTACAATGCGGCTTGGCTTAAACCAAAAAGGTTCATTCCGCCTCGCATATTGAGTAAGTTCTCGTATATTGCTTTTGGATATGCATCCGGTGCCGAAGGTTGTGCAACAATGTCAACAGTTTGTATTTCAAAACCATTTACTTCGCCGCTCTCGTTTACATTTCCAGAGCCTCGTGAACTAACTCCTAGTTTGGCACCACTTTCTAACAAAGTGGTAACAATTTTTCCCATTGGTGTTGGCATAATCTTAAGACTGCCGAAACCGTCAGGTCCGTCCATCCACATATTTTCAATCATGTGTGAAACACGATCAAGATTAACTGTTAAGTTATCTGGATGGTCTGCCTCACCCAACACACTATATCCTGAATCTAAACGTTCTTTGATTGAAGCCACTGCTTTAGTGATTTCATTCACAGGATAAACACGTTGGTTCTGATTCTTAACGCCACCTTGAATAAAAACTCCCTTCATATGAAGAAACTTCTTATCGTCTTTGCCTTCTGATACAACTTCCATTTTGGCTTGATCAAAAGTCAATTGTTCTGTTAATCGAATCATATTTGTTTCCTTCCTCTCCTATTACAAGTATTAGCCTGCAATAGCCGATTTTGCTGATGAGTCTGACCCATCTGTTGCATCTGCTTTAGCTGGAGATAGTTTAGCTTCTTGTGAAACTCCCATATCTTTTGCCGCCGGTGCTTTACCACCTGCTTCAGCTGTTGAATTAGAAACACTTGGAGCCGCCCCCATGTCTTTCATATTTGCTGATGCTACTGGTGATTTTGCTGATGAATCTGCTTCGGCTTTAGCTGGTGTCGCCACTGCTTTCATTTCCGTTGCTTCTTCTACTGCTTCTGCTTCTTTGTCTTCTGACTCAACTGCTGGTACAACTTCTTCTGTTGACTCTTCAGCTGGCATTTCCATTTCAGCTTCTGCATCTGCTTCTGCATCACCTTCTTCTTCGCCTTCACCTGACATAATTTTGTCAAATTGTGCTTTAAGATCTTCTAATGCTGATTCTAGATCGTCTACTCTTTCCTCAGTATCTTCATGATCGTGATCATCTTTTTCACCGTCTTCATCACCATCATCTTCATTAGTTTCTTCGTATTCAATTTCTTCAGCGTCTTCTACTGCTTTGTCTTTTAACTCAGCTTTAAGATCAGCTTCTTGGTCACCTGTACCACCTACAGTTTCTTCAACTGCTTCTTCAGTAGTTTCTTCTTTGGCTTCTGTTGTAGCTTCTTCTTTAGCTTCTTCGTCTTTAGCTTCTGTAGTAGTTTCTTCTGTAGTCTCTTCTGCTACTGCTTCTTTTGAATCAGTAGTTTCTGCAACTGCTTCTTCAGTAGTTTCTTCAGCTACTGTTTCTTCTTGTGAATTAACGATTTCTTCGTGGATGTCTCTAGCTTTCTCAACTATTGCTGTGTGCAATAATGATTCTGCTTTATCCTGCTCGCCGTTCACTAGAAATTCAAGCACTTGCTCTAGTTTTGAACTCATTTCTGACATGATATTTCTCCTGTTCGCGAATTTGTTAACTATTAATAGTAATATAGATATATTTAACAAAATATCAGAAGATACGGGAATAATAGGCGATTTTTTGCGATTTTGGATCGTATTTCGCCAAAATTATATATTAAAGTAGCTGTTTTATACTTCCACTGGTGGTTGGCCGTACATCTTAGCTACAAATTCTTTATTTTCTTCTTCGTCTTGCTTTCTTATTTCACGTACTTTACGTAGTTTATTAAGATGTTTAAGAGTCAGTCTTGTTTTACGTGATGAACCAATTTGTGCTTTGTGGTAATCATCTTCGTTTGGTAAGTATGTTTCTTTTAGTTCAATATAACGCATAACAAAGTTATTTAGTAAATAACTTTACAATGGACGATTATTATAAAGAAAACGAAATACTTGAAGAAGTAATCCAGTGGGAACTGGACGCAATAAACAATTATATAGTATCCGTAGAAAGTAGATCTAAGAAATTATCCAAAGATGAAAAGGCTACAATTAAAAAAATGAAAATTGTTGCTGAATATCTTATCGCTAGATTGAATCAAAATATTGCTATGGACGTTTCACCTGGAAATCAAACTATTCATTAACTAGCATCATCTGATGCTGGCTCTGTTCCGCTGATTGGTGATGCTCCACCACCTTCATTGTCTTGTACGTCTGCACCCGGATCTTCAAGGCCTGGCGCCGCTGGTACTGGACTTGCTCCTACTGAACCTAAGCCTTCTGCACCTGGTCCCATAGACTGAGGCATTGTATCTTTATTTTCTTCTGCCCACATTTTTTCATTTTCAAAAATTTCTTCTTGTGACATTTTTAAGAATCTCTTCATTGCAAATCGTTTACTAATGTAAGGTGCAGTATTAACCTGATTGAATATGTTAACAAGTTGTGTGTCTAATTCAATTTGTCTGTACTTGCCAAAGTTTTGTGGTTCATTGAATTGTAATTCAAATGATCCTGAATCAATTTCGATTCCTCTGTGCTTCAAGAACATTTTAAATTCTCTGTCAATGGCAGGTTGAATAAATGATTGTAGACGTTTACAGAATTTTGTAAATCTATATTCTTGTATGTAAGCTGTACCTACTCTACCATCTGTGAAAGCTGTTTGTGGATCATTTGGTGTTGAAGGCAAGTATGCACTTGGCACTCTCAAACCTTTCATCAACTTGTCATTGAAATATCTCAAGTCATCTATTTCACCTAATTGTGTTCCACCTGGTAATGTTTCAACTTTAGATCCTCTACCCTCTGCCGTTTGAGCAAAGAAATAATCTTCAATCATTGATAATGGATTATATGTTGCGTCCATTATGTTTGTTCCACCACCTGATTGGTTTGGAATTCTTCTTTGGTGTATTTCGTTTTTAACTCTTTCAATAAAGCCCATTGCTTTAGTTGTTGGCATATTACCTACATCAATATAGAACACTCTTCTTTCAGGTGCTCTTTGTACTCTGTAAATGATAATAGCATCTTCTAATAATTCTTTTTGTTTAAAAGTTTTAAAGATTGGTTCAAGTATTGATATACCAAAAGGCCAAAATCTATCCATGCCTTCTGTCATACTTAAATGTACAACGTGTGATGCATCAATTGGATGTACCGTGGCATCTTTTTGAAATCTCGAACCGTAAGTACCACCTTGTCCTGATGTTTGTGGTCCGCCACCATATGATCCACCTCTTGCTTGAGTTGAACCAAAGCCACCAATTGGCATTGGTGATGTAGTTGCATATCCCATTGGTGTATTAAATTTTGAATATGAGTCTGATGTTAAGTTAAGATTTTTAACATTAAGATCTAAGTTTCTAATAAAGTAAGCTTCAGGTTTTTTACCTTTACCTTCATTGACAACAATCTTGTCTACAAAACTCTGATCAACCCAATACCATTTGTATGTTTGTGGGTCTCTTACAAAGATTTGATCTCCATACTTTAAAGTGTTACGAACCATTTTGAAACAACGTTTGTTCCATTGGTTAATTTTGTTCCACTGATTTAGTGCGTCACTTAACAACGATACTTCAGTGTCTGTTGGGTCATCTTTATAGTGTACATTAAAAGGTGATTTGTTTTTCTCGTCAATCTGTGTACAGAATTCTGCGATAGTATCTAGTGCTGAATTGATTTCAGTATCTAAGTCCATCATGTCATATTGATAATAACGTTCAACCCTGTTCGGTTGCCCAGCATATACTTCTGGTAACCATGAATTGTATTTGGAATTTGATGCTGTATTTGGGTTAACCGTAGGTGTGATACTGCCCATCGCTGAACGCGAACCAGTTGCTGTATCGTAGGGTTTAAAGTATTTTCTCCAACTCATGCTACTATTTATAATACCTTTTAATTGTTTGACTCTTGTAGTGTAGCTGAATTACCAATATATGTCAAGTGATTTTATGATCTGTGCAACACAGTTTGTATGTTGGTATTGGATTTTTTCAATAGTTCGATCAATGTTGTCATCTGTTCTTGGGTAATAACCCCGTTTGCCGCTATCTCTTTTAGGTAATCCTCTGGTTTTTTCTCTTGATTAATATAGCTTTGTGCATCACCAAACATTGGCATTATTCTAATTTTGCTTCTAGATTGTGTAGAAGAGCCTACACCATCGCTGTTTTGTGTACCAATATTTGCACCACCAAGATCACTAACAAAGTTTCTATTGCTTCTATCTGTTCCACCAAATTCTGATCCTAAATTGATTCCATATTTTTTCAACATACCATCAGCCTGCATACGTTCTATCATATCTCTCGTGGTCATCGTAGGATCCCATTTGAAGTATCCTAGATCATCAACTAGCTGTCTAATAGCATCATAGGTTGGTCCAGATTTTGTATCTAAACTAGGCTTTGGTCCTATACCTCCTGGAACAGAATACGCCTGTCTAAATGCTGTAGCTGAGGAATCTAAGTTTTCGGTATTTGAAAAAGGATCAATATTTTTTATAGCTCTAGCAATAGCTACTCGAATTCCATTAGAGGCACTAGATAACATTTTTTCAAAGAAGTTAGTTATATTATTCATCACACGATTTATTAAACCAAAAAATCCATCCTGGCCTCCAATGAAGTCTGCTAATTTATTTCCTAGGTCTGCAAGATAATTTCCAAAATTTTCAATTGCTTTAATCACACCATCTGTTAAAAATGCTAATGCCAATTTGTTAAATGCAACTCTTAATATTGTCATTGTTCTAGATAGTCTTGATTGTACCTGTGCTAACTCGCCTGGTTTCAATTCGGCCTGTGCTCTGGCCATCTCTTTGAAGTCGTTAGTAACAACGTCAATGTTTTCAGACAAATTAGAAAGTTTAATAATTGCATCTGCCATTGGCACACCAGCTATCTCTAATGCTTGTAATCTTCTTCTATCAATTTTTCCGACTCTAATTACGTTTTCTCTAAATGCATCTAGTCCTGCCGCAACGTCATCTGTTCCTCCTCCGCCGGAAATAATTTTATTCAAATTTTCCAATGAAGCATAAAGTCTCGGTGATACAGTTAGTAGTTGTCTTGCTGATTCATCAAATGCTAATGTACCTCTACCAATACCTTGTGATAACATAGTAGACAGTTGTCCACCTATCTCAGGACCAAATGCGGCCAAACCTGCAAAACCAACCTGTGCTGATTTCAAAGAATTCTGTCTCATAAATTCTGGTAGCATTCTCATTCTGTTTGTGAACGATGCCATTACTGATGCTTGAGCTACCATGGATCTAATCACATCTGCTGACACTTTAGTAAGTGAAGAGAACTGCTGAGTTACTCTTAAAACTTCTACTGTATGATCTGCAAGATTTTGTCCATCGGCTTGAACAGCAATACCCATTCTTCTGAATAGTTCTGCTTGTTCACCAACTTGTTCATTTAACTCTGCTACAGATAAACCTAATAGTCCTTGTGAGTCTAATGTTCTTTGAACCGCATTAGAGGCATCAAATAATGTTGTGCCAAACACATCTATTGCTTTGCTGTATTGTGTCACGTACTCCGCCGCTTCATCTATTGTCATACCTGCTTTTGCGGCCGACACACCCAGTGATGCTATTCCGTTTGCTACACCTTCTGTGGCTTCAAAATCAAAGAAACCTCCTCTAAATAATTGTGCTTCTAATCTTCCCAGCTTCATTAAGAACTTGAATGCTGTCGTGACCCCATGTACAAGTCCAACTAGTGCCGCGACACCAACATTTAAAAATCTTGTGAACTTGCCAAGACTGCCAAAAACATTACTGAAAGCATTTCCAACCGTTCCGCTAGGCGAAGCCATTTTTTCTACAGCTGATACTAGTTTGGAATTACCTTTTGACTGTTCTTGGAGTATTTTCTTTTGAGTTTTGAGTTCTTCTTTATCTGCATTTTTTTGTCGTGCGTCTTCTTTTGCTTGTTGCTGATGTGCTTTTTTTGTAGCTTCCTGTTGGGCTTTATTTCCTTCTTTAAGTATTTTAGAAATAAGTTTAGTATCGCCGGCGGCTACCTTAAGCTGATCTTTAAGAATCTTTGCAATTTGCTGTATGCTTTCTTCATAGGCAAATTCTGGTATTCTTACCTGTTTTCCATCTAATTCTATATCAATGTATTTCATCGTGATAAATAATTAAGTACGCACTTAATAATCC
>Ga0208405_1000168_pt1 | contig 11238 bp, 9 predicted proteins | sample ETNtaG_32_FD_185766 | JGI IMG/M metagenome (GOLD analysis project Ga0208405, IMG submission 185766) | Marine microbial and viral communities from oxygen minimum zone, Eastern Pacific Ocean - ETNP201302PF84A (SPAdes) (version 2) | ecosystem: Environmental > Aquatic > Marine > Oceanic ... | reverse complement strand
AAGGCAACAACTGGTAAAGCGATTGCTATGGCAATGGTATTCGGATAAATAAAGCAGGAGATTTTTTAAAATGGCAGCACCAAACATTGTAAACGTAGCAACTATCACAGCTAAGACGGTGGGTGCTGCACTTGGAACAACAACCACAACTTCATTACTAGCCAACTCTGCAAGTAGTAATAAAGCATTTAAAGTTAATACAATATTAGTTTCAAATGTTGATGGTACAAACTCTGCAACAGTAACTGTCACTCACTATGATGGGTCAAACGATAGACATATTGCAAAAGGAATTACAGTACCAGCAGGTGCAACTGTTGTGTTAATAGATAAAAATTCATTCTTATACTTAGAAGAAAATCATAGTATTCGTGGTGGAGCAAGTGCTGCAAGTGACTTAGAAATATTAATATGTTATGAGGAGTTGTCCTAATGCCAAGATATATTGGTGCAACTAATACTGCAGCAATAGCAGCTGGAGCAAACTTTACTGCTGGTAATCAAAGTAAAGGATCTTTGTATGATTTTCTAAAATCAATGGGAGGGGAAAAGGGAAGTGCTCCTGCTGCCTTTAGTTTGATGGATGTTTTCACACAGGTCAAGGCAAACAACTGGTCATTTGATGCAAACGCATCAGCACAAACTCCAACTGCTGGTGGAACATTAACAATTAATAGTCAAACTGTTAGTGCTGGTTATGATTATACTGTTCATACTGGAGACGTAACTGTTTCTTCTTATAGTAATAGTGATTTTTTTACATCAACACAAGATAGTCGTGTTGGTTGTGTTCATATTACTGGTGATTTAACTATCAATGCAGGTCAAACATTTACACCAAGTGTTAGAAAACCAGGTATGTACATCTATGTTGGTGGAGACTTGATATTAAATGGTTCTATTTCAATGAGGGCAAGAGGTGCAAATCATAGTAGTTCAGGTAGTAATTTATCTTCAGTTGATATTAGAATTATAGATGGCACACACGGAGGTTATAGTAATCCAACTATACCCGCTACTGGTGGTACTGGTGGTGCAAGAACTTCTCAAGGTTCTGGTCCTGGTAATGCACAAGCACAGGTAGGATATTTTAGTCCGATACCATTTTTTGGTACTGCTGGTGCTCAACACGGTATTGCATTTGCAGAAAGATCATCTGCAACTGCTGGTAAAGGTGGTGATGGAACTTGTTTTACTGGTGGTAGTGGTGGAGGAGGTGTTAGAGGTGCTGGTAATCCTGCACAGTATGGTGGTGTAGGTCAGGGTGGAAACGCAGTCGAAAAAGGTGGAAAAGGTGGTAACTCTGCTGCAAACTTCTATTCAAGTAATGGTGCTGCTGGAAATCCTCATGGAAGTCCAGGTCAAGGAAGTTATAGTCCTTCAAGAGCAACTGGTGGTTATAATGGTACTGGTGGTGTAATTGTTATTTTTGTCCGTGGATCTGTTTCAGGTTCTGGTGAATTTAATGTAAGAGGAGAGAATATTATTAATCAAGGTCCAGGACCAGGTAGAGGACCAGGACAAGGATCTGGTGCAGGAATGATTTCTTGTTTCTGTGGTTCATATAGTGGCAGTGGAATAACACTTACTAGGCATAATGGAGAGTGGGAATGGAGTAGTTGGGTATTGACAGGAATTGGAACAGATGATACAGCAAGTGGAAATCCTACCACACTACGTGGTGGTACAAAAGGTGGATTTGGTCAGATAATACCAACAACTTTAACTTGACTTTTTTATTTTAAAGTATTAGAATGTAGGTATGAGTGATTACCTATTGAAAAATTTATCTTATGTAAAAGATAATAAAGAAGAATTTATTAAAGGTGCTCACCTTGCACATGAAAGATTTATGTTTACTTATGGTAAACCATTTAATCAGATGTCTTCAACGTGGTTTTACAGATATTATAATTTAACAACTTTAACTATAGGACTACCTCTATACTATAAGTTATTTGTTGACTTGCAAAAAAGCATAAGGGAATATGCAAACAACGATGATCCATTATGGTATCAATGTTGGTTAAATTTTCATGATGAGAATGAAGTTTTAAAAAGACATAATCATCCAGATTGTTTATTTCATGGATATATAAGCATTGATCCAAAAGATAGTGAAACTGAATTTGAAGACTACACGATTACCAATGAAATAGGCAATCTTTATATTGGTGATGCAGGAGTCATGCATCAAGTAAATGTATTATCTCCTTTTGAAGGAAAAAGAATAACTATTGCTTTTGATATAGAAGATGAGTATAATTTTAAAAAACATATGAGAGATGTTGTGGATGTGAACACAGGATTTATACCTGTTCCTAATACAAGTTTTGAATTATGATTGATATTGGATATCTTAATGATTCTGAGCAATCAGAATTTGCTGCTACAATTACTTCAATATGTAATTTAGAAGAGGTACAACCAACAAGGGTAAATGCCATTGATTCTGAATATGTAAAGTATTGTCCATCAGTGAAAACATTTTATGCAAATACTTTTGAAGTTAGATGTCCATTTGATTTAGAGTTTACAATACAACAAAATGGTGATGGCACTTGGAATTGGAATATAAACAGAGATAAAACGACTATTGATCTTCAACGATTTACAGGTGAAGATATTTTAAATTTTACAAGTGATGGTAAAGTAGTACAAATATACCCTAATCCACGATGGTCTTTTGTTTCAGACACTAAGAATGTTATCCTTCTTCAACATTCAAATGGTATTACAACTAATCCACCAATCATTTCTGGGCAGTTAGACATATACAAATGGCCAGATAGACCATTAAGTGTGGGATACTATATTAATAAAAATCTACAGACCTTTAAGTTAAGAAGGGGACAACCTTGGTATAATCTTACATTCATTACACCTGAGTTTGAACCTATTAAGTTAGTTAGAATGTATGAGAGATGTGCATTTCTTAAAAATACTCATAATAAATTCCAATTACCAACAATTAATAAATTAGATTGGAGAAATGTATTCAATTATTTTGGTAGAACAAGACCGAAAAAGTTAATAAATAACTAAAAAGTTATAAATGTCCAGATTAAGAGCCAATCAAATAACGAATCAAACTGCGGATGGAGCACCTACCGTACAGAATGGTCTTATCATATCTGGTGTGACAACATCAACTAATGTATCAGTTGCTCAGTCAGTTACTGCAACAAATTTTTTTGGTAGTGGTGCAGGATTAATTGGTGTTGCCTCAACTGATAATATAGTTACTGGAACTGCAGCGACTTTCAATGCTTATCCTGTGGATATTAATGCAGGAATGGATGTTACTGGTATAACAACTCATAATGATGATATTTACTTAAAAGATAATAAGTATCTTAGAATGGGTGATGGTTTAGATTTTGCTTTATATCATACAGGTAGTGCTCATAAGATAGTTGGTGGTGCAACTGGTAATATTCATATACAAGCACCAGAAACTCACATATTGAATACTGCTGGAACTGCTTTTCAAATCAAAAGTACAGACAATTCTGTCGAATTATATTATGGAACGAATAAAAAATTTGAAACTTTAAGTGATGGAGTCAATATTACTGGTACATTGAAAGTAAATGGATCAGCATTTTCATCATCTACAGATAAAATCGAGGAAGGAAATTCTTACGCTGAAGTATTAGATACAGGAACTAATGGTATATTCAGATTTTTAGCAGAGAACAATGAAGTATTTCGGATTACAACTGATGGTAAAATAGGTCTTGGTCAAACTGCTAACTCCTTCCCCACTAGTAGATTTGAAATTAGAGAGAACGCTGTTGGTTTTACAACTTCATTATTAATTACAAATCTTAATCCTTCTAACCAAAATAATCTTAATATTGTTTTTGCTGGTGCTAACAACGTTCCAACTGCATCAATCGGTGGTTGGGCACACGCTGATGCAACTTCAACTGCAAATGAAAAAGGTGACTTATTCTTCCGCACTAAGAACGCTGGTGCTTTCAAAGAACATATGAGAATCAATCATCAAGGGAAGATGATATATGCCTGTAATCACGATCAATCCACATACTTTAACGATAACTATAGTGGTAGTAATAGTAGAAACGTTTTTAATTCTGTAACACATCACAAACGTTATGTTGGATATAATAATCCCACTTGGTATGAATATAAAACAACTTCAGGAAGTAGTGGTAGACCTCAATTAGTTTATTTTACTGTTTATTGGTCAACTGGTCATGCTTCAGGTTTTGGATATTATAATTTTCATGTTTTAGGTAGGAATCCACATAATACTTCTACCCTTACCATAGAAAGAGCTAGACGAGGTGATTATGGATCTTGGGGTGGTCAATATTATGGTTGGTCTTCGAGTCCCGATATAACTGTTTATACATCAACAAAATCTAATTCAGACGCTGGATTCTTTATAAGATCTCAAGGTCACATATCTGCTAACAGTGGAACTTGGGATGGAAATTGTGTGCAACAATGGAAAATTGAAGCATATGATAATCAATTTGCAGGTGTGGATAATGGAATATTCACCTTTGCGGGTCATAGCACTCCGAGTGGTGTTGGTGGTTCCGTTGGTTGGGGTTAATATATAGTTATTATATAAAAATTACTATGGCAACATATAAAGGAAAGTATACTTCTAACGCAAATGGTTTATATGATCTTGAATTATATGAAGATTCAACTGTCAAGGAAACAGTAACAAATATTGAATTAGATGAAGTAAAATCAAGAATTGTAGTCTGGGTAGCACAAGATGGGTATACAAAACTCGATATTACATCAGATAAATTTACTCCAGATATGGATAATTTTGATTCACTTTATTGTTTATAATCATAAATAATCAAAAAGTAATATGCCATTAACTAATTTAACACAGATAACAGGTCCTGGTATTAAAACCACTACTAACTTTGTAGGTAATGGTGGTAACTTTACTGGAATTGTTACTGCGACTAAATTTGTTGGCGATGGTTCTGATTTAACATCTTTACCTGCTGGACTTGGAACTGCGTTAAGTGCAGATGTTTCCAAACCACTGAATTCAATATATTATGTTAATGATACACTACATGTCACTGAACATTCATTAGTAGATGTTCCAGATACATCATCAAATGCTTACACTCAGTATGCAAATATACAGGTTGAAGACAATGTAAATCTTACAGTTAACGATGACTGTAACTTTATACCTGATATATTGAGTCTTCCAACATAGTATAAATACAATTAACTTGGATATCCTGTAAATTAATGTCAAGAATTAGAGCGAATAAAATAACAGATAAACTAGGTACGGGTGCTGTTGAATTAGAAAAAGGTGCTCATCTTCCTATTGGAATGGGTATTACTGGTGCTGGTGGACTGAATATAACTGGTGTAGTTACTGCAACAAGTTTTTCAGGGAGTGGTGCTAACCTAACTGGAATAGATGCGACTGCAATAAAAGATCCTGCTGGTAATGTCAAAATTCAAGCACAAGCATCTGGTGCAGTCTATACTGGTATCCATACTTTCACAACTTTAAACGCAACAACTATTACTCCAACCACTATAAACGCAACCACTGGTGCTTTTACAGGTAGCGTAAGTATTGGTGGAACATTAACATATGAAGATGTAATTAATATAGACTCTGTTGGTGTTATAACTGCAAGAAGTGGTATAGATTGTAATGGTGATATAGATGTAGATGGTCACACAAATTTAGATAATGTAAACATCGTTGGTGTAACAACATTTGCTGGAAATATTTTACCAGGCACAGATAGCTCTCATAACATAGGGTCAAATGGTGTTAGATTTGCAAACGCATATGTCGATACTTATTATGGCGATGGTTCTAATTTAACAGGAATTGAAATCGGTATATCAACAGAGGCATTAGTAAAAACAAACGGTCAGACTGCATCATTAGATTTGACAAAAGACGATCATAAAGTTACTGCGACAGGTAACGTAACAATTGATGTTACAGGTGGTACAGAAGCATCAAATCACACTCTTCGAGTTGTGAACTCTGGAATTGCAACAGTTGGATTCAGCACATATTTCTTATTCCCATCAGGTGGTACACCAGTTCTACCAACTGCGAGTGGTGCCATCAGTTTAATCTCATTTACGGTACATCGAGCAGGTGCAGTTGGAGTTTCAACACAACTCCTATCTGGATCATCAGTAAACTTTAGTTGAGGTAAATTATGGCAAGAGCAAATGTACCTCATGTAATTTCTGACGACAGTGCATTAGGTGGACAACTAATTAGTGGAAGTTTAAAATTTGATAGGGTCAGTAGTAGTGTTGGAACTTATTTAAAAAGAACACCATCAGTTGCTGGTAATAGGAAAAAATTTGCTTTATCAGTTTGGCTTAAGAGAAGTAGTGTAAGTTCATGGCAGAGAATATTTGCTGCTTCACCTGGTAGTAATGATATTTCAGGATTTGCTTTTAGAGGTGATGGTAATACTGATGGTCTTCGTTTACAGATGACATATAGTGGTGTAAACAAACATTGGACTTCTACTGGAAAGTATCGTGATAGTAATGCTTGGTATCATATTGTATTATCAGTTGATCTTGATGCGAGTTCTGGTTCGAGAGTAATATTTTATGTAAACGGTGTCAGAGATGTTGGATCTTGGGTAACTGGTACAGAACCAGACTCTTCAAATCAATATTACTTTAATCATACATCAGAGCATAGAATAGGAAGTAGCACATCATATCCAACACCTTTTGATGGTTATATGACTCAATTCTATTGGCTTGATGGAGTTAATGCAATCCCTACAGATTTTGGATATACAGATAACCAGACAGGTATATGGAGACCTAAAAAATATACAGGATCATTTGGAACAAACGGATTTTATTTTCCAATGGACGGTTCTTCGCCTGTTGGAAAAGATATGTCTGGTAATGGAAATAATTATATACCAATTAGATGTGGAACAGTTCCAATCGGTAAAGCGACAGGTGCTTTTCCAATTTTAAATACTAATAGCGGAGCGACTGTATCTCATCCAGGTGTAAGACCAGACCCACTTGCAAGTGACGGGAGTGGTAATGGTATAGTTTTTGCTTCAACTCTTTCTGAATATGGTATTGTTGCCAGTGATGTGCATCACCTTATTAAAGGAAGTGGAACAGCAAAATCAATTACAGTTAGTAATGCAGTCAATAGTAATGATAACTATAATAGTCTGCATCCTACAAATTTCTATGGTAGATCTGGGTCAGCATATTTTAATGGATCTAATGCTAGATGTAATATACCAAGTTCATCTGACTTTGATATTGGTACTGGTGATTTTACTTGTGAAGCATACGTACAACTTAATTCTGGTGCTGGTGGTAGAACAGGTAGTGTTGTTTTTAATAAATCTGTATCAGGTGCTAGCTCAAATAGTTCTTTTTATTTTGGATGTGGAAGTGATGGGGCTTCTCTTTACTTATCAACATCTGGTAGTAGTTGGACAACATTTATTAATGTTGACCGAACTTTGAATGATAATTTATGGCATCATATTGTATGGCAAAGAAGAAGTAATCAACTTGAAATATTCATCGATGGAACGAAAGCAACTACCTATGTATCAAACCAAAATAATACAATCGCACAAGACGTTTTTACATCAACGAGACAATGTAATATTGGAACACAAGATGGTGATGGTAGTTGGTTAAATGGGTATGTACAAGACCTTCGATTTTATAAAGGAGTTGCAAAATACACCGAAGATTTTTTATGTGGAGCAGTTGATTCATCAGTTGTTGAAGATTCACCTTCAGGAATTGCAATTCCAAGAACATTAGATTCTCATACTGGTGGTTCTGTAGCTTTACATACCACTTCTAATGTTTCTCCTGATATAATAGTAGCGTCTAATAGTGATTTATTTTTAAATGGTGATTTTACAATTGAGTTTTTTATCTATTTAAATTCTATCGCATCGGATACACACAATCCATCAATAATAACTTTTCCTGATAATAGTGGCATAGGTCAAGTATACATTAACGCAACTTATAATTTTTATTCTTTGTGGTGGCCAAGTTCGGATATAGTTAAAACAGTTGATAATGGAGCTCAAATAGGTAAGTGGCAACATGTTGCCATAACAAGAAGCAGTAATTCTTGTCGTATATTTGTTGATGGAGTATTAGGTGGTTCAGGTTACAATGGATCTCACGCAACTGCAACAAGTTCACAAAATTTTGGTATTGCATATGGTGGATTTAGAATTGGCGGTTATACTCAAAATACTGGAAATATAGATGGTCATATTTCAAATCTTCGTATAATCAAAGGAACAGCATTATATACTTCAAATTTCACACCACCAACAGAACCACTTACAAATGTTACTAATACAAGTTTACTCTGTTTTCAATCACCAACTGATGTTGAAGCTTTTACTGTTGATAAAAATGCTTCAACTTTAAATAATAAAAACTGGACAAGATCTGGTACATTTTCATGGAGTATTGGTGCAGATTCAAATGTTACTTCTAAACATAGACAATTTGATGGGACTGTTGAAACTGGGTCTGCAGGTGCACCAAATGGTAATCCAGGAAATGTAAGATTTACATTTGATACTCCTATAACTGGAATTACAAAATGTAGGATTCGTGCAAATACTCATAATGATCCATATCAATACAGAAGAACTTATTATAATGGAGCTAACGGAACTTATAGTATTCAAACTAGTAATAATACAACTGCTTGGCACGACGTTACTGGTAACGTAGGAAATACTCTCAATTGGGTTGAGTTTGGTAGCTATGGTGGATCTGATTCAGATCGTGGTCCATATGGATGTAATGGAATTGAGATTAATGATGTTCTTTTAACTGATCGATTCCGTGATAATGATGGTCATGGAGATAAATCTTCTGCTTCTCATTTCAGTCCTTTTGATAATGACATCGTTCAGGAAGGTCCATCTCAGTACGCTGTGTTGAATGATAGAGCACATACTGGTGTTACGTTATCAGATGGAGGTTTAACAAATACTGGTGGAAATGATATTCCCTCTAATATGGGAGTCAAGACTGGAAAGTTTTATGTAGAGATTAGTATTAAAACAGCGTATGGTGCTCCAAATCTAAAACATCTTGGAATATTTGCGACAGGAACACGCTCTTTTCGTGCTGAAAGTGGTAATGGTCATATGATTAATCAGTTAGATGGTGTAATGATAAGAAGTGATGCTAATGGACCATATTCTTATACTGGAAGAGGTGCTATTACATCTTTTACACAAGTTTTTAATGATACTAATATGATTTTCACAAATGGTGACATTGTTGGTATTCAACTTGATATGGATAATAAATTTGTTAAATTTTACATCAATGGTAGTTTAAGAGTGCATTATACATTCGTTCTTGCAAGCACATTTGAAAAGATGTATTTCTATGGTCGAAACAATGGGTCAGGTAAAACAACTTGGAACTTTGGGCAAAAACCATATCAATATACACCACCTTCAGGATTCTTACCATTAGCATCACATAATTTAGAATCTTCTTCAATATTAAGACCACAAAGATTTTTTGATACTGTGCTTTGGACTGGAAATGGAAGTTCTCCAAGAGCAATAGGTGGATTAGAATTTAAACCAGACTTTGTATGGTTGAAAGATAGATCAGGTACTAATTGGCATAGATTACAAAATTCTGTAACTGGTGCAAATAAATTAATGTATTCAAACTCTGCAAATCAAGAGGCAACTGATGAAAGTAATGGACATATTAATGCCTTCACTGATGATGGATTTATTGTGGATGATGCTTCTGGTGGTGCTGTTAATACTAATGGTAGTAATTATGTTGCATGGTGTTGGAAAGCAGGTGGAGATTCTAATACTTTTAATGTTGATGGAGTAGGATATGCCACTGCATCAGCAGCAGGAATTACGGATGGAAGTATTGCACTTACTGGAGCATCTATTAACACAAAGTCTGGATTCTCCATCATTACATACACTGGAAATGGTACAAGTGGAGCAACAATTGGTCATGGATTAGGTGCTGTTCCTTCAGTTGCAATTTTCAAATCACGTAATTTAGGAACTCTTGGAACTGCTGGTGCTCATTGGACAGTATTCCATAAGAATTTAACAAATGGAATGAATGGTGGTGGTAGCTCAAGAAAAGTTCATTTAAGTTTAAACCAAGCAGAGAGTTCAAACAGTCATGGAAGTGTAACTGCTTCAACATCTACAACTATGACTTTAACTTCTGGAAGTGGTAATGATACAGATGCTCATGTAAATCATACTGGAGGTAATTATGTTTGTTACTGCTGGACAGAAATTCCTGGCTATTCAAAATTTGGATCTTATAAAGGAAACGGGAATGCAAATGGACCTTTTGTAGAGTGTGGATTTAGACCTTCACTAGTAATTTACAAGAGAATTACTAACTCCGACGACTGGGGAATGCATGATAGTGCAAGAGATCCTTATAATCCAGTTAAGAGATTTTTATATCCAAATTTAAATAATGCTGAATGGTCTGCTGGAACACAAGATTACTTTGAATTTTATTCAAATGGATTTAAACTTACACAAAGTGCTTCTATGACGAATGGTGATGGTGATTCTTATATTTTCATGGCTTGGGCTGAGCAACCTGAAGTAACACCATTCGGTAGTCAATCAAATGCACGATAAATAATCAAAAAGATATATGGCATCAGAGATACGAGCGAATAAACAAACGAATCGTGTTGGTCTAGGAACAGTCACCTATACTGACACAGGTATTATCGTATCTGGAATTGTAACTGCAAATAGTTTTAAGGGAGATGGAAGTTCATTAACTGGTATTGATGCAACTGCACTAAAAGATCCTGCTGGAAATGTAAAGATACAAGCGTATCCAACTGGTGCTGTCTATACTGGTATTCATACTTTTGGATTTGGAGCAAAAGTTGGTACTAATATCTTTTTAGGTAGTGCAGGTGTTATAACTGCAACTTCATTTACTGGTTCTGGTGCAAATCTAACAAGTTTACCAGCCGCAAACTTAACTGGAGCACTTCCTGCAATCAGTGGTGCAAACTTAACTAACCTACCACCCTCTGCTCCTGTTGGTGGTGCATCAACAAACCAAGTGTTCTTTGAGAATGATACAGCGGTGGCAGTCAACTATCAAGTCACTTCAGGTAAGAATGCGATGAGTGCAGGACCAATTGCAATTAATGCTGGAATAGCG
>Ga0208405_1000167_pt1 | contig 11268 bp, 8 predicted proteins | sample ETNtaG_32_FD_185766 | JGI IMG/M metagenome (GOLD analysis project Ga0208405, IMG submission 185766) | Marine microbial and viral communities from oxygen minimum zone, Eastern Pacific Ocean - ETNP201302PF84A (SPAdes) (version 2) | ecosystem: Environmental > Aquatic > Marine > Oceanic ... | reverse complement strand
ATATGCAATAAAGTATTTCCATTGTAATAAGATAATCCTGCACCAACACTCTGTTCATTACCACCTCTTGTTATATCATTTGCAACAGAATATAAAATTGATTTTATGTCATCTCTACAGTTTCTGTAATTAGATGTTGTTAGAGAAAAACTAGGAGTTAGATATTCAGTGCTTGTAATAAATCCGACTGATTCTGCAGCAATAAAATCAGCATTTTGTCTGAGTAACGCAGCAGCATCAAAGAATCTAGGTGCTATCAGTCCAGTTGTGCCAACACCGACTGATGCAAAGACTGATTTAGGAACTCTTACACTTTCACCAGTAGTGGTTGAATTAAATCCAACATTATTATCAGAATCATATACTGCACCTTGATTAAAGAATACATCTTTATCATTAAATTCAATATCTCTTGATGGTTGATTAGTTCCAAAACCAACAGATCCTATACCAGTGGTTGTAATAACTGAACCATCAGGACCTACTTTTAATGTTCCTTCAAGAGTTGAGTCTCCATCCACATTCATTGCAGAATCGAAATCAACATCATTGTAGACATTTAACTGATCCTGAAGAATTGTGTTCTGAGAAACATTTAAAGTATTTTGAAGAATGGTAGCACCACCAACAGTAAGTTTTGCTTCTAGTAATGCATCATCTTCTACTGTTAACTTATCTTTGAAAGTTGCAGCAGCACCAACTTCCATTGTACCAAAGATTGTTGCTGAAGTTCCAACTTGTAAGTTTTCTGTAATTGATGCACCTGCACCAACATCAAGTCTGTTCTCTAATGTAGATACACCTACAACTCTTAAAGATCCAGCTATGGTAGTAGCAGATCCAACAAATAATTGTCTTTCAAGTAGTGTTTGTCCTTCAACAAACAATTCATTTTCAAATGTTACGACTCCATTTTCAGTTACAGTAAAATCATCTTCTATGGTTGTTATACCTGTTACCTTAAACCTAGAATCTACAGTAGAACCCGCACCTGTTGCAAAAAATCCGTCAGTAAATTCTGCTCTTTGGAAGAAACTGGAGAAACCTAATACAATAATATCTCCTTGGAATCTGGATATACCTGTAACATGAAGATGGTTTTCTGGTAGTGTATTTCCAATACCAATATAGGAGTTAGTTACAAGTCCCGCAGGTCTCTTTTCCCAAAAAGTTCTAATCGCAATATCTGCAATATTAGGGTTATTTGGGTTTACAGAACCTTCTACCAATTCTTTCAGAGATCCACCACCACTGGTAATCAAGTTTAAACCACGGAATGATGAAGTACCTACAAGAGTTTCTTCGTTATAGACAAAGATACCTTCACTGAATGAAGGTTCAAATTCTACCCATTTTACACCTTGAGCATCTTTTGTTAGGAATGCTCCTAAAACACCAGGATTATTAGTTGAGTCATATAAGTTGGCACTCAATCTCATGTCGCCAACAACATCTAATCTCCTTGTTGGATTTAATGTTCCTAAGCCTAATCTACCATCACTTTCTCTTATTATTAAACTTGCACCCTCTGGGTTTCCGTCTGCACCACCAACTCTAAAAACATCAGTAACAGTTAATATTCCTACCTGTAATTCTTCTAATTCTTGATCAAAATTTACCGCACCTTTAAATGTACTAATACCATTAAAGATAGCATTACCTGCTACATTAAGATCTCCAAATTCATTATCATCCCCATCAAAATCATAATATAATTTACCAAAAACATAAACGTCTTTATAGAACTTTGCGTCCTCATTTTGTATCGTTGGTTTTCCAATTATAGTCAGGTCTTCTCTTTGTTCTTCCATTAGATATTAAGACCTCCTATTATATCTTTAATAGAATTTTGACTGAGTTGCCCTTTTAATTGATCCTGAAGTGCATTCGTATCAATCTTAGATGCAACATCTTTTAATCCACCAAGTTGATCTTTGAGTTGTCCTTCAAATTGACCTTTAAATGTATTTGTTACATCTGCAATTTCTGGTAACGCTCCACCTAACGCATCTTCCAAGAAGTCACCGCCAACAAAACTTCCTGCAAAAGCATTTTTGGCAAAGTCTATACCCATTGATCTAGGAAGATTACCTAACTTAGCAGATACAGTAGCTTTTAATCCAGCTAAATCTACCTTTCCACCTCTAGCATTTAAGTTTATATTCTTTCCTTTAAGATCAATATCATTATCTGCCTCTAGGAGAATATTTTGTGCTTTGATTGTAACTGATCCATTTTCATTTGCAATAATACTTACTCCCCCCTTTAAAGCAGTTATAGTTATATCATCATCTTTTTCATTTCCATCTCCACCCGCAGCGATTTCTAGTTTTTTATCACTATGAATATGAAATGTTCCATCAGTTGTTTGGAACAAACTTGATTTATCTCCATCTTTGTCAGTTGCACCATACATCAACCATGAACAAGTTCCTCCATTTCCCATCTGGGGATTATCAGTATCAATTCTGAAAGTAGGACCTAAAGATAAAAACTTTCTTTTATCCCATTCTTGTGCTTCTATGGGTCTAGTCATTAGTATCCCCCTCCATATCCACCGCCACCTGACGATCCACCACCTGATCCCGAAGACCCGCCACCACTAGGAGGATTATTAGAAGGAGGAGTGTAACTCTGTCCAGACGTTTGTTGGCTTGATGTATCAGTTGTTCCAGTTTGAGTAGTATTACTTGTGTTAGTTTGGGTTGTGGAGTCGGGAACATTTGCTTGTATAGATGGTGGAGATACTGTCATTGTAGACGCAACACTAACTGCTGTTCCAAAACTTTGTTCTGGAGTATCATATATGATTTCATGAGGTGCGGTTGTGTGTGCGATACCAACCATCTTTACACCCCTTGTTGGATGAATGTGATAAGGACCGTAGTATGGTTTTCCTTTTACATAACCAACTAAATTATTCTCTTCTGGATCAATACAGTCAATAACTTGTTTGATTTCTGCTGTTGGTTCAGGAGTTCCTAGAATTGGTCTAATTTGAGCACCTGATCCAGTATTACTATTAATAGTAATCTTCGGTAGAAGAGGAGTTATATTAATATTTAGTGGTTTAACAGAGACTATACCACCCTTGTCAATAACAAGTTTGTACTGATTTCCAAACTGATCAGTTGCTGTGTCATTTGGTGAGTATCCTGAACCTGCATTATCAACCGCAGCATCAACAACACCGTAATCCTCTGGTTCTCCTGGTGGATATCCCTCCCCTTCAGATACAACATAAAGACCTACAACTTCTCCTTTTTTAATTAGTGCTCTACCAATTGCACCATATCCCTGCTTACAATCATCAACAATCTCAACAAAAGGAGGGAACTCATATCCTGTGCCAGGTTTAGTAACTCTAAGACCAATAACACTTGCAGTAGTATCTGGTTCTGCTATATCACCACTCAATAATCCCATGAGAACTTCTCCTGCAGCTCCAAATCCATTTCCACCAAATATTCTAACTTTTGGTTTACCACAATTTCCAGTTGATTTTAATCCACCAAAACATTCTGATGCAGGGTCACTAAAATCTGTAGCAAAGTTTGGAATACCTAAACCCCTATCTAAAGAACCTGCAAGTCCTTCTGCTTTTTGAACAAAACTATTCGCAGAATCTAATATACTCTCTGCACTAGTTGCAAATTCTGATATTCCTCCTCCTATTGTGAATGATGAAGATTTACCTGTACACTTATCAAAACCTTGTCCACAATCAAGTATTGCACCTGGACCACTGAGCATATCTACTTTACTTCTAATACTATCGGTAATACTATATCCTTTAGATAGCACTTTACTTATACTTCCAAGAGGACCTGCTAAAGTATCGCCAATACTATCAACTATACCATTTAAAAGTGATCCCGTAAATTGATCTGCCATACATTGTGGAAATCCAAGAACTTCATCAAATGAATCTGTCATAGATCTCAACATTGTTTCAACAGTTCCTGCTAAAGCAGCAGTAACATTACCTGCCATACATGGGAGTGCTTTCTGAAGTCCTCCCACTGGACCAACCATTGCTTTTTGTGCTGCCACACCTGCTAAATGTGCTGCTACAGGGTTTTGAGATACTGCTAACACTTGATTAAAGACACCATCATACAATACCTTTAATCCTGTCTGTACCTGTCCCGTTAATTCTCCAACAACATTTTCACTAATATCTCCAACTAAACCATTAACACCTGTTGTGATAGTTTTACTTGTGCTTTTTATTAATTGATCTATCTTATCAACTTGTCCTTCTCCCATCTCTGAAAGTTTTTGGAAATCTTTTATAAAATTATTAACACTTGACTGTACTTTAGTTGTACTACTATCTGTACAAGCACTACCTTTGGTGACTGCTTTGCCAATATTATTACTTATGGTTACATTATCATTTTTCTCTGCATTTTCCTTTGTTGTAGCAACTGGAGACTTTTGACTATCAGTTGTTTCTTGATTTGATTCATCTACTTTAATTGCTTTATTCTGTTCATACTGTTCTTTTGGTATCTCATTAGTATAACCTGTGAATGGTATAAAAGCACCACTATAAGTCGCAAATGCTTCAGTAGATGCTTTGGTTCTACCAAAACTTGCAATAATTGCAGGAATTTGAGCATCGTCACCATCTAAGAAGAATCCTAATACAATTTCTCCAGGTTCAATGTATATTGACTGTGCTTGATTCTTTGCTCCAGTCCCTGCAGTTGGAGGTAACAATACGATTGCTAAAGGTAAGTCCTTATCTGGTAACTTTTTTTCATCAGGATGATAACCCATAATCCTGACTCTTCTTTTAAGACCCCAGTTTTTATTAACGTTCCAGTTTACTTTATGGTTAGGAGCTGGAGGTACTTGTCCTATCCACCATCTAAAACCATCTTTTCCTAGAAAATTAGTTTTTATATTACTTGTATCATCTATCATTAATCTACATCCTCCTGCTGTTCCTCTTTTCTATCAGGATTATCTCCCGCAAAATCTTTAAGAAGTTTCATAGATGTGTATGATCTTTCTATATCATAATGATGACATAGTTCTTTGATTATGTATACACCACTTTGTTTATTATCTATAGCATCTCCTCCAGACCCTGATGTGGTCATTGGGGGAAACTCACATTCAACACACATTCCTGCTTCTAAATTTGAATTAAGAGGAATCGTCATGTCTAATACGTTTGTAAATAATGTATTATATCTTGTAACAGACTGCATTTGAAATTTTAACGGATCAGATTTTTTAAGATGATTTGTATCTCCCCTTGCTAGTACACCTATATCAAGAATACCTGTAAGAGTCCTACTCGCAGTGTCTTCAAGAGTATCATCGGAACCTGATTTGGTATCAGGGTCAAGTTTTAGTGGATACTTAGTAGGATCTTCAGAACCCATCAAAGCCATATTATCTTTTTTTATCTCATCTTTTCTTTTATAGATTTGTCCTTCAAAATTGAAGTTATATGGATTAAAATACATACCAGAAGTACAGTAAGTTCCTAATCTCAAATCTTTAACAATATCACTATTTTGTTGTATTGAAAATTTTAATATTTTAAAATCCGCATTTACAGGTCTCTCTTGTTCTCCATCAAATCCTTGTGTTGCCTCTCCATAATAGAATGGAGGTGCTTTTAGTTTTTCACCAGATTCATCTGTAGTCTTATAAGTTTCTTGTCTCATTAAACTGTCAACGGATCTAAATTGATAACCACTCTTAGTCTGGTAAAATAAAAATCCTGCACTCTTACCACCCTTAGTTTTAGTAACAGATTTTTTTGCTAACCATGTTATTGTGGGAAATGGTTTCTTTAAATTTCCAATAAATCCATATGAGTTTGATGTTAATTCAACTTTAAAACGATCTTTTTCTACACCAAGAGTATCTGTTAAAATATTTTCAACTGTAGCACCAATATTTTGATCTGGAGAATATTTCTTATAACATCTTGCAGTTTCATTAACTATTGCTTCTCTAGAAGTTAGATTTAAAGTAAACATTTCTCTTTTAGCATCTCTGATAACATTAGTAACACCAGTCACATAAAGATAATCTTGTACTTTTTCAGAAAAATCTAATGGTATATTAGTCTCAACATTTGCTCCTATTTTAATTCTGCATATTTCTCCACCTCTGATAGGTAAACCTTGATAAAGTGCCTTTAATTTGTCATCTGTGCTTTCTGTATCTTCCTCATCCTCTGCAACAACTTGAGATTCATTTAGTATCAATACTTTTAAAGTAATACAAGGAGAGAATATATCTTCAAAATAATCTATAGAAACAACAAATGGTGCCAGATCAAAAGGTTTTTCTCCTTCCTTTCTTCTATCTGAATGTATTAAAAATTCTTCTATTATACACTGATTGGTTGCTGACATTGTACTTAACCTAAAGCCTCCAACATTTGTTTATTCTCAAGTTTATTTAAGTCATTATTTTTAACATATATTTTATAATCTTTTGAATACTGTTTAGAACCAGACCTTGTGTTTGCATAATCTGATCTTTGTGGAGCGACAATAGTAATTACTTCTGGTTTGTTTTCTGGAGTTATTTTACCAACCATCTGATTTACATCTTTCTTTACACCTTCAATCATCTCTTGATTTTTAAGTTTATTACCTGCATTTTTTACTTGTTGATAAACTTTATCTTTTGCTGATACCTGCTCTTCTGATTCTATCTTAGAGTCCTCATCTTTATCAACCTCTGTCTTTTCTTCATTCCATACATCCCCACCCCTTGGTTTAACATTTGTTTTTGGACCCCATTTTCCTCCATCCCAAACTCTATATTTATTTCCCCTTGAGGTTTCAATTACCTTGTAGTCACCTACTTTAGGTTTATTAGTAGGATCCTCTCCAACACTAGTTGTGTCTGATTTATTTGTTCCTTCTGTTTCTTCTTTTTCTTCCTCAGTCTCTTCTTTTAAATCTCCACCCTCTTCAAAATCTTTTTTGAATGCCTCTGATTCTGGATTATCAAGAACTGTTTCTGCACCAGTAATATCAGCATTAAGTTTCTGCCATTCTAATTCTACTCCAGAGTATGATTCTTTTAATTTTCCTGCGTTTTCTCCAATACCAAATGAAAAAATCTTTTTTCCAAAATTGACAATTGATTTACCAATATTTTTTACCCTTTCAATAGTTCCCGAAACAAAATCACCTATTCCATTCCAAACATCCGTAATTACTTTGACTCCATTCTGAACTGTCTCTATGATACCACCAATATTTTTTAATAACCAACCACCTGCAAGTAGTCCAACTACCTTTAATACTCTACCTAATATACCCCCTGCAGTTTTCTTCAGAGTCGTACCAATATTAGAAAGCGATGAGGATATTAAATTAGGTTTTTCTAATCTCTTTTCTTCTGCTTGTTTTTGTTTTAAGTCTCTTTCCTTTGCAGCAGAACTTTTAAGGTTATTTAAACGTTTTTTCTTTAATTCATTCTCCTGTTCCAATCCCTCTTTTATTCCAATAGCACTCTTTGCCATTGTCTTAAGATTATTTTTTAACGAACGAAAACCAGATCTCATAGAAGATATAGGAGATCTTACAGTTTTACCACCAGTAGTTGTTACCTTTGCCATTATGCTATCGGTGCGTTAAAAGTTGCTTTTGTGAAAGCGGTATGAATGTTGTCAGTATTTGATGTTGGAATGTTAGGAACATCATTTCCCGCAGAAACCATTCCTCCATTATTACCTGTTTTCACTCCTGTCTTGGGTTGAACAACATTTATAATTGGTTGTTGTTTTTCAATCGCTCCAAGATTATTGTAATTATTATTATTCATACCATTTATCTCAACATTATCTCCAGTTCCTTCAATATTAATATTTTCGTTTTTGGCATCTCTCTTCAAGTCTTGGTGTATAGATTGTCCCATAGCAGATACACTTAAGACACCTGAAACACCTTGCATACCTGGAATCAAACTGGTAATAGCACCTGCAGTATACAGTCCTGCACCTACCCAGTTACCCTTCATGCCTTCACTGACAGCACCCCAAATATCAAGACCAGTACCAATGAGAGGTATTGATCCTAGAAGTCCCCTTTTAGCGAGTTTAGTAGCACTTTTCGTTGCTACTTTCTCTGCTACTTCTCCTGCAACTTTTGTTCCAACCTTTGTACTATTTTTACCTATATTGAAAAATCCTTTTATTGCTTTTCTCATACCAGGACCGATTGCTCTCTTTATACCAACAAATGCTTTTCTTACTGCAGTTCTGATAATTCTTCCCGCAACTCTAAATGGGAATGTTATAATCTTACCAGTTAACTTAGCAATACTTTTAGTAAAATTACCTGCTAGTTTTAGTAAACCATTTACTACTTTGTTAACATAGAAAAAACCAGTTGTTACTTGTTGGAGAGCAGAGTTTAAATCTATACCCAACTCTTTCATCAATTCTCCATTACCATCTTGCCATGCATTAAACAGTTTAAATGCTTTCTTTGCGATAAAACCACCAAAAAGTGCTAACAATGCATTTTTAATTCTATCAAGGAATCCAAATGTTTTTTTCTCTTGCTTATCTATTTCTGGTGCTGCCTCTTTTTCTAACAGATCATCTTCTTCTAATTCTGCTTCTCTGTTTTTCCTTATCTTATCTTGGAATAAAAGATTTTGTTGCTTTGCTAATTCCTCTTGTATTTTAGCATCAGTCTGATTTCCTTTTACAATTACCTTTCTAATATTGGCAAGAATTGTTTGCATATTAGCTAAACTCTCTTCCAATGCAGTTACTCTCTTAGTTAAACTATTAACTGGAGCAACTAAAGCACCTCCTTGTGCTTGTACTCTATTGTTTACGTCACCTCCTCTTGATAAAACTAAAGCACCTCCACCACCAAAACTCATTTTGGTTTTCTTAGCGATTGCCTGTCTTGCAGTCTTACCTAAGATACTACGTCTTGCAAATATCTTTTTTCTCTCTTCATTTGTTAAAACTCTTCCCGTAGCAGGATCTATCCCAGTATCTGCTGCATCCAGATTGGGATTATTACCTAAATTGAAAAAGCTGTCTTTAACCGCCATTTACACCATTTTTTAAATTTTCTTCTTCAATATACTGAGATAAGAGAGTTACATATATTTCTCTTTCCCAAGGCATCATATTCTCTAACTCTGTTAATGAATATTTATGATGTTGCATCAAGGCAAAATTCGTCTTGAAGTATGACTCAAGAGATTCGTGAGCCATGGCTAATCGAAAAAAGACGATAACCCTTCTAAAACGATATGATTACTAACTTGAGTTTTAGGATTTACTACATCAATAGTATGTTTTAACTTTGGCATAGTTTCAAAAAACTTCTCAATTTTTTTGAACTGTTTTGAATTAAGTTGTTCAAGGAAAGCATTTAATTCTTTCTTTGTACAGTCAGAAGCAGAGAATGATTCCTCTGGACTGAAAACTTGTTCTATGCAATCAGCAACCAACTCAAAAGTATCTTCTACCGAAACATCAGTTTCATTAAAGTTAGACTTGATAAACTGACCTAGAGATGGGTATTTTAATCTTAGAGTATAATTATCATCTAAAACTATGTCTTTCTCATGATCTGGATCTACATCTAGTTTTATTTCATCTATATCAACCAATGACGGAACTTGTGTAACTCCATCATCAGGACAAGTTATCATTATTTCAACTTGCTCTCCTACTGACTTACCACGAACATGTAAAAATAGGTATTCTATCTCAAAAGTTGGTAGTTTATCTACTTTGATACCCCTTGACAATATGCAACTGGAAAGAACATCCTTAACAGCACGACCAATTTGTTTTTCATCTTGACTCTCCATTGCTATAACAAGAACTTTTTCTTCTTTAACAAGGAAAGGTCTATATTTTACAGTTTTTTTCGTAATAGGCAACTCTAACTCATAAGTTGGAGTTGTAATGGTTGGTAAAGGCATAATAAATTATAGCAATTCGTATAGTATATAGCAAGGTTTTTTAAATTAATTTTATTTTACCTTCTCCATCTTTACATCTATCTTTCCATAATAAACACTCAAATATCCATCTGGTTGTAGTGCAACAGCTTCTGGATGTCTTTCAAGTATCTCTTGTGCCATAACACCACGATATCTGCTATCAGGTGCTGACTTGTAGTTCCATTCGTAAATATTGATACCTGATGGTGATTTTCCTACTTTAACAATATTCTCTTTTAGTCTTATGTCACTAGCACCACCATATGCTCCCTCTGGTCTTGTATTATTGAGATTTTGGCCAGGACCGAGTTTAGATGGATCGGGATCAACAGTTTTGGTTCGTTCTTCAATAGAGGAATTTGTAACATCAGTATTACTTTGGAGTCTCTCCTTAATATCTGCGATAGTAATGTTATTATACCCTGCACCACTACGATACTTAGATATGTTACTTATAGGACCACAAACATAACGAGTGTATTCAAAAGCACAAGAAGCAGTTAAAATCTTAGATGCATCATACCCAACTTGAACAGCACTTAGGTTTTGTGGGAATAGATTAAAGAAAGTATATTCTAAATTATTAGAATAATCTCTTTCAAACTTCATTATCTTAGTTTCTTCCATTCTATAATCATCAGGATACTGCATCCTGACATAATAGTTTGATTTGCTTTGAGTTACAGGTCCTATTCTTCCACCAGGTGCATGAGTTCCACCTGCAGTATATTCCATCCAATGCTCTAAAAATTTTATAACCTTATACTCTTTATCAACGTAAAAAGTAAGATTAATTGGTACATATATTCTACTATGTGCAAATTTTTCTGTTATTCCTGTATAAGCACCAGTGATGTTTGCAGTAGCAAGGGATGAAGTTGGTAATGATGCCTGACTGCATAGTAAACCCATATCTCCTGCTATGAATCTTTTATCTACTCCTCTTTTTCTTAAGTAATTACCTAATCCTCCAACTGCTCTACCAAAACGAACTTCATAATGAGAAGTTTGAGCTAGATTAGTTAGAGTTGGTTTAAAATCGCTTATTCTTCTTGGTCTCGGTTTTTCCACACTAAATATCTAATATGAGTTTAATTATACTTATTTAGCATGACATATAAAGGAAAATACCGACCTTCTCATCCTGAGAAGTACAAAGGTAATCCCATGAATATAGTGTATCGTTCATTATGGGAAAGAAAGTTTATGGTTTATTGTGATAAGAATAGAAATATATTAGAGTGGTGGAGCGAAGAAATTGCCATTCCTTACAGATCACCGATTGATAGAAGAGTTCATAGA
>Ga0208405_1000166_pt1 | contig 11383 bp, 15 predicted proteins | sample ETNtaG_32_FD_185766 | JGI IMG/M metagenome (GOLD analysis project Ga0208405, IMG submission 185766) | Marine microbial and viral communities from oxygen minimum zone, Eastern Pacific Ocean - ETNP201302PF84A (SPAdes) (version 2) | ecosystem: Environmental > Aquatic > Marine > Oceanic ... | reverse complement strand
ATATCTGTCATATTGAAAAAAGCCTGTTGACTTGTTAAGTCGTAGGGCTTATTATCAGAATTAACTAGATTAAAATTTATCTTGTTATCTGTACCAGAATATAGTAATATTGTTTTATCGTACATTGGCATATTACTATTTAACGAAGTTGGTACCGCTAATGTATAAGTTTTATCTAAGATATATACTGTATATGAACTGGACATATTAATATTTATGGAATACGCAGAGTTACAAGAAAAATTTCCGTTTTTAAGCTGTATTAGGCACAGCAACAACGAATATGTGGGTATATTACTGAATCAAGATCAGTTTGTTACATCTATCTACGTATATGATCAAATACAAGACACCGGTAAAAAACAGCTATTCTTAGAACTGGGTGAAGTTTGGTGGTGGGAGTCTAATAGGACCATTCCAATCAATATATTCCTAAACAGAGAATTTGAAGAATTCAGACCATTCATTAAAACATTTACTACCAAAGATGTTGAGGTAGTTTTTGGACCAAAAACCAGTTTAAACAATGTTTTGAAAAAACGTATTATAAGACGTAATATTAGCTTAATTAAGAAAAACAACGAATAATCAGCTTTATCCACATCATTAAACGCATTTTAAGGGTCGTACAGCGGGGTTTAAGTGGATGCCTGGGGTGTTAGTACCCCCGCAAAATCATTACATATTAAATTCATCTGCACTACAATGGCGTGTGCATAGGCTATGGCGTGTGCCTTCTTAAAGTAATAAGATCCGTCAGTTGGTTTAACCCAAACTTGATTTTCCACTTCTGTCCAACTTTTCCCTAGTAGGTGTCTTTTGGCTGGTCTGATTATTGCCAACACCATTGCTAGTTGATCTATGCTTGTTGGTTTCATTGTTTGTAGTATTGAACTGTGTTCTCCTACGTGAAATAATTGACTGCTGAATTCTTTGTGCGTGAGTAAATCCCATAACGGCTCCTGATTTAAAAGTTCTACTAAATGCTTTTCGTCTTTGACATCATTGTAAATCGATACATTTAGAATATCTAGTTTAAAGTAACCTCTCTCTTCTGCCTCTTTATATTCGATGTTGGATATGCCAAGCATCGGATTAACTGGTATATCAGTACAATATACACCTGTGTTATGTTTCTTTAATCCGTTCTTATCTTTGATACTTGCAGGTATATGCTTCATTAACTCTAGAAGTTTATCTCTATTACCTGTATCTATGTCTATATCTGTTTTAGCTATATTCATTCTTGATTATGCCTCGGATCACGTTGTTGTATTAATTCTTCTACTCTGTTTTTAAGAGAGCCTGTATATACTTCTAGTGTTTTTAATCGTTGTCCTAAATCTTGCATTTGGATCAAAGATGCCTTCACTGTTTGTACATTTTTATCATATAACTCTTTTTCAGCTAGTTGTACAATTACTTGTAGCTTTTCCCACTCTTCAAGTATCTCTTTTCTATTTGTTTCAGCAAGAGTCATTGCTGTTGCTATAGATCTTAAATCACTTATTTCTTTTGTCATAGCCCAGCCGCCTTTGTTACATCCATTACAAATTTAACATCTTCAGGACTATCTTGAAATCGCTTAGACCAAGGTCCTGGTGAAATGTAATCTTCTATCATTGTCATTTGTTCTGCAGAAAGCTTTTCTAATAAGTTCATACCACCTTCGCTATTATAGATAACCCACGGACTAATCTTTCCAGATCTAATCATATGTATTGCTCTTGGCAAAGATACTTCTTCAAAAAATTTAGTCCAATCTGCATTTATTTCTTCAGCCCATTTTTGTATAGATAGTATAGTTCTTTCCGTTGCAGAACTAACACTTTCTTTATGGCTAAATTCTTTAATATATTTTTCATATACTTCATCACTTGACCATCTATCAACTCTTTCTCTGTTTTTTAATAGCCATTCAATATAGTGTTCTACCGATGCTATGTAAACACCCATAACATAATTTGCAAATTTAACAAATGCTGTATAATATTTGCTTTCCATAAAGTCTTCATATGTTCTTTCATTTTTCATAGTGGTACTGCTAATACGAAAAAAATGCTGATAACACCTATGAGCTAATTGCACGTTTGAATCATTCCTATTGTTCCATCTTCTTTTTGGTTCACAGAGATGTGCAACCAATGTACTTTCATTGGTAAAACTTTTTCCACAAAACTTACATTCATACGTCATTATAAACTCTCTATATATTTCCTTAATTCTTTATCTTGCACGTCATTTGGTATTTCATTCTTGTAAAATATCTTATAACTGTCACTGCCATACTTTCCTATACCGTGTAAATCACTTGCTTCTTTGTAATTCCAAGTAAGAAATTGTTCACTCATCTTTCTCAATCTTTTAGTTCTTACATTCCACATACCTAATGGCTTCAACATATTTTCCTGTGTCTTAATCCTGCCTCTTAGAAATGCTTTTGGATTTGGGTACTTTTTAAAAAGTTTTGGTAATATTTCTTTTACTTGTTTTCTATATGTAAGATTCAAGCACATAACACCTACCATATGTTGCCAAACAGTTTTAACCTGTTGTTGTACCATTAGATGTTCTTTCATTTTCATTTTATTAACAATTTAATTTCTTTATCATCTAATCCAGAATCACGTGCCAATTGTTTTATAGCATCTTTATCTAATATGTTTGATAATAAATCTATCTCATCATTTTTGTAATTTGGATACAACGATTGTAGAAATTCTATCCTTTTAGTTTTCTTTCCTTTTCCTTTTGGTGCTTTGATCCAAGGGTGGAACATTTTTTTACCTACGCCACACAAACACAATAATTTCCAAAACAATAAACTATCACCTGCGTGTTTTTGTAAAGCAGAAAAATCCTTGTTACAAAACTCATTGACATTTTGAATATATGTTTCTTGTAATATCTTACTAGCTTTTGTACTACTAGCAAATCTCATAGCAAGATATGACGAAAATGTTTTTTTAAGTTCACTATCTAAATTTTCATACCAGTCCTTTTTACCAATATCTAAATTATACAACATCTGATTTAAGTTTATACTTGGCTTTGTCATAGTATACTCCCAGCATCAAACGAATCCGGTATTTGATTTGTTTCTTTTGCAAAAAATACGCAAGGCGGATTTGGTGTGTCATTTAATGGTACAGCAATTATATGTCCGTGTTTTAGTTTTGGAAAGTACCATTTTACTTCTTGAAATACATTTACAATTTTTACTTCCTGTGCTTGTATCATCTTGTGTGTAAGTGGATTAATAGTTAATACTTCAAACCCTCTATCATTTAAACTTGTTAAAGGAACCATTTCGCATATTCCTAATTCTCTCTCAACAGCCAAGACGCTCCAATCGATCGGCATTTGAACTGTATTCTTTCCTATTTCCATTATCATACTTGGAGCATTAAAAGTTTCCATAAAAATTAAAGGCACAAAAAAGAAGTCTATGTTTTTTGGATTGTTTGTATCCAATACACAATATTGCACTTCATCTGCTGTTTCTGGCACTTTGTCCAAGTTGTACGAATAGTTTTCTGTTGTTAATATTTTCATTATATTTTTACCTTACTAACAGTATACGGGTATTTGGCTTCTTTGTAAAACCTTTTTCTTGCCGTTAAGTGTCTTTTTGAATATTTGCAACTTGATGTTATATCCCAAATCTGCACATAATCTTTATCTTCTGCTTTTCTAATACCTCTACCAATACTTTGTATTACTCTTACAAAGCTTTTTCCTGGCTCTACTAATACTAGATTGAATATCCTTGGTAAATTAATACCTACTGCCGCAACACCATATGTAGCAATAATAACCTTATATTGTTCTGTTGCTACTTCTTGATATTCTTCTTCACGTGTTTCTAATTTTGTTTTACCTTGTATGAATACTGATCCGGGTATTTCTTCTTGTAACAGTTCACCTGTTTTAATTCTATCAACAAGTATTAAAGTATTACCGCCTGATCTTATTTCATCAACTAACTTACCCATAAATGATAACCTTGGCTTGAAACTCGTAAGATATGTTAATTCTTCTGGATAAGATCTAAATGTTTGAAAATCTTGTGTCTGTATAATATTAACGTGACATTGTGCTAACACACCTTTTTCCTGTAGCTCACTAGCTGATAGTTGGTTAATTACTTTACCTAATGATGCTATCAAACTTATTTTCTCATATTCTTCTTTTGGTATAGTTCCTGTCAGTCCCCATCTCATTGGTACTTGGGCAAATGGTCCTGTCAATAATGTTTTTAAAACATCTGCTTTCGCCATATGTACTTCATCTACCATTACACATACTACATCTTTTAAAAACTCATCTAACGGAAATTCAGCTTCTGCTTTTTTAGTTTTTTTGTGCAACACATTTAAACTTTGCCAAGTACAAATTGTATGTTGATGTCCGAGCTCTTTTCTATCTCCAAAATAAACTCCAACATCTAACCCACAAGTAATATAATCTTCTTCTGTTTGTCCTACTAAACTTTTGTTAGGTACTATAACAATAGTTCTTCCATACTTTTCACACATCTTTGATAATGCGGCAGTAATAATTGTCTTACCTGCACCAGTGGCAATCTCTTGTAAACTTTGTGGTGCTTTTATAAATTCATTTATAACTTTAACTTGATAATCTCTTAATGTAATTGGTTCTCCAGCATTAGGATGATTTTTAGGCCAGTTTATATCAGATAGATAGTTTTCATCAATCGACTCAAATTTTAAATCAATATCTCTTCTGTCATCTTTTATTTCAATATCATAATCCTGATCTTCAATAATGGGTAGTATTCTATCAATTAAATTTAGATATGTTCTTCCACCTATATCACAAAATCTTATATTACCATCCCATCTTCCTAACTTGTATGCTGGTAAATGATAAGCATATGGTACAAAAAATTTTAACTTATCTGATATTTTTCTACGAGTTACTACATCCAAGTTTTCAAACTTGACATTTACTTCGTCTTTAATATGTAGTGTTGTTTTCTTCATTTCTTATTATACAACCAAGACTATTTTTTTGCAAATAATTCTGCATCATCAAGTCCAGCCACCCTTAATTTAACAATATTATTAATTTGGAATTGTTTTGCGTCAATGGCCTTAAGTAAACCCAAAAATTTATTTCTTAGCAAAGCAAATTCATTAACTAAATTAGCCATATCAACAACATCATCTTCGCCGTCAATATAGTTTCTAACATCATTTGATGTTAATGCTCTTTGATAATTTTCTAAAAACTTTTTATAGTGTTTACTTCTGATTTTTCTTAGTTGTATATTAAGAAATTCTAAAATCGCTTCGATTTCTTGTAATTGATTAAATCTATGTTCAACTATACCAGGAACATCTTTAGCATTTCGCTCAATGTTACCAGTAAGTCCACATTCCACTCTTGCTTCTTCTAATTGATTTTCATAGTATTCAATGCACTCAGGGATCTTAGCAAGATTGTTTGATACTTGACCATACCATTTAGCTGACATTAGTAAGCCTCATCGTCGTCGTATGCAGATCCTTCGCTCTCATCATCATACTCATCTAAATCATCGTAGTGTTCAGCAATAGCTTCTTCCAAATAGTCGTCACTTCCTTTAAACTCTTCTAGCTCTTGACCGTCAACACCGTAATCATCTAATAATGATACGTATGCTTTCGCGGCCTCAAGTCTGTCTTTAGCTGGAATGTACTCGACTATTTTTTGCCAGGCTTCAAGTAGCATCGCTACCTCCGAGTGATTCATCATCGTCATTTGCTCCTATGGTTTCTTTGGTTTTATTTATGTTTTCCGAACCAATACTTTCTTGGAACTCAGCCATAACTAAATCCAAATTTTCACCAGTCCATTGTTTACGATAATGTAAATGTTCTTTACCAAATCTATCAACATATTTTAATCTATTACCTTGTTTGACTAAAATTTCTTTCTTTTCAAACAAGTCAACTAATCCTGAGTATGGATCCATTCCAGCTTCATATGGAATTTTCACTTGTACTGCTTCAAATGGTTTGTTAAACCTTGACTTCATAACTTTACAAGCTGATCTAATACCAGTCACATCAGTTATTTTGTTGCCATCTTCATCTTCTTTAAGTTTTAACTTCTTCATAGCTACAACTATAGAACTTGCATACATAAATCCTTGTCCACCTGATATCTTGTCATCTGGATCAAACATATCTTGTGATGCGTATGTATGGTTAGTTGCTACTAGTCCAATGTTTAAACTACCGATTAAGTTTACTGAATTACGAATCAATGCTGTAAGTGATTTAGCTTTTCTACCTAAGTCACCTTTCATTTCACCTTTTTCAAATTGATCTCTATCTGTTGGTGTTAATAGCATACCTAAACTATCAACTACAAATAAAATTTTTGGTTTGTCTTCTTTGCCTTCGTAATCTTTCTTATAGCTTGAAATAAAGTCACTAATAATTTTAGCGACATCATCTACCATTGATACATTTATCCTCAACATTTTTTCAGGTGATGTATCAACTCCTAATGCTTGTAACCAATCTTCGTGTAATGCATTTTCTGAATCTATTGCTACACAAAATATACCTTGGCTTTGGGCACTCTTAATTAAGTTTCCAGAAGCAATTAAACTTTTACCTGAGCCTGATTCTCCTGCAAACATTGTAACTCTACCTAGCGGTACACCTTTATTAAAGTCTCCACTAATTAGATAATTTAATGTATAATTTCCTGTTGAGATCCAAGTATCTGGGTCAGATTCAAAACCTGTAGAAATACCCTGTATACTTTTTGTTAAACTGGATCTAAACTTACTAACGTCAAATGGTCTTACCATAAATTCTCCTGTTCTTAATAAGGCTGTGAGTTTCCCCACAGCCTATATTATATAAATTATTTGTTAGCTTGTCTACTTCTAATCATTGATAAAATATCATCTGCTGATACTTTACTTTGAGTTTGTGTAGATGCTGGTGCTGTTGCTTGAGCAGGTGCTTCAGTCGTTGCTGTCGCTGTTACTGTTTCTGCTACTTTAACTTCAGCTTGAACAGGTGCCGGTTGTACTACTGCTTCAGTTTGTACTGGTGCCGCCTCAGTTTGCACTGGTGCTGATACTGGTACAGAAGTAGTTGTAGCCGTCGCTTTAGATCCTGTGTTTAATCCAGCTGGCTTATAATATTGTCCAAATCTTTCTGGATCATACAATTCACCATCAACTGATGCTTTAAACATCTCTTGAATCACGTTAAGTTCTTCTTGAGATGGTTTCTTAGGCATAAAGTCTGACAAGTTGTATAAACCGTATTGGCTAATAGCACCTTGTTCTGATTCACTTAATGCTCTCGATTTAAATGACCAAGTTGAAGTTGAATAATCAGCATAACCACCTTTTTGTGTTTTTGTTAATTTGAAATCTCTACCTGAAGTATAATCAGTTGGTAGATCTTCCATATCAGGATTCATTAATGCTGATCTGATAATTTGATAAATTGATGGATTAATTACAAACCTTCGAATAGGATTCTCTGGTACGTTCTCCTCATCTAAAGTTGAATTAACTACAAAACCTTGGAATATGTAACTTCTTTTCTTCCAATATTTTCTACCCATATCTTCTAAAGATGAATCTTTAAACCAAGTTCTTACTTCTGCAAGTACTGGGCAAGGTTCATTAAACATTTCCATACAAGGTACTTGTACTAAAGTTGGTTTAGTATCTACTTGACCTTTTACTCCTGGAAATGGTAATTTGATCATTGCTCTTTCTTGCCAAAAGAAAGTATTTGATTTATCGCCATCAGGTAAGAACCTCATAGTAGAAGTTGTTCCTTCAGGTATATTCCAAAATGGGTAAATTGCGTTATCTGAAACTGATGTTCTGTTTGAACTTTTGTTTTCTTGTGCCGCCAGTTTCGCACGGATGTCTGCTAATGATGCCATATAATGTGCCTCCTTTTATTAAGCCTATGTTTGCCTATATTAGCCTTTGTTTGCCATAATGTATAAAATGTCTTAAACATTATATACGTATTATATTTAGCTTTTATGATAAAGTCAAGTCTTTTTATTCGGTAAATTGAATTATTTTATCACTATATTTCTTATAGCTTTTTTCCAATAATTCTAAATGTTTTTCGGCATCTATTGGGCCTGTTGCTGTTACTACCCATTTTAATTCATCTATTTTTTTAGCACCGTGTGGATATACTAATTCATTAATCACAAAGGCATTTGTGTCCATTGGTACATCAACGTATAGTAATGGATCCGTTTCAGATGGTTTATGTTGCTTACAGAAATAAAAACTTGGTTTACGCACATCATTTAACAACAATCTAAATCCAGATGGTTCATATGGAGATAGTTTACTTGAATCTAAATCTACTGCGGCGTCATTATGTAATGGAACATCTTTTCTTTGCTGTACAAGTTCTGCGTGATTGCATTGTATAGGTAGTTGTTCAATTAGTTTTACTATACCTTGTAGCTCTTCTGGTAAGTTTGGATTGTTCTTGACTTCTTGTGTACGTTCTAATCTGTTTGACCAGGAAGTTCTCACCTTTGCCGCATTAGTCCAGTCTTCATTTTTTTCAAACCCTTGCCCACGCAAACAGACTATACGCCAAATCATATGAGGATGTTTTTCAACATACTCACCGTGTTTGTTTTTTTTATTTCCATACAAGTTTGTGTGTATATCAGGTGGCCATATATAATTCCTATCAGAAAATACTTGTAACTCTTCCAGATCTAATTTTTCATATGGAATATCAAGTGGCATAAATGCTATGTTCTGATATTTTTCAAACCTTTTATCACTATTGTGGTATGGCATTCTTATTTCCTTTTACTATATTTATATTAGTACTTAATCTTAAATGTCAGTAAAAAATTTCTACCATCTTGTGCATAGCCATCTGGCCTTTCATAATCTACATCTGTAAGATTGTTTACTGAAAGTATAAAGTCCGAACTTTCATTAATCTCATACTTTGTATGAAAATTAATTATATCAACTGCTGGCTTTTCAATAGTGGCATAAGTTTGTGAATCTATATCTAAATGCTTTCCAGTATAAATCCATTCAAGTGTGTTTGTGACTTTGTCTTTCTTATAATCAATACCTGTAAACCAATTCCATTTTGGTCTTCTAGTAACTTGCTTATCATCACTATCTTGTGCAATGGTAAATGTTGTTCCTGACCTCACATAAAAGTTTTCATCTATAGCACTATTCATTTTTAGTTCAGCACCGTGCCTATTAGATGTACCTGTTGCATTTGAATATGTACTATTACCATATGTGATCATATTATCTAAGTCAGTAGTAAAGTAAACAAGATCCATATCCATTTTATCATTTATCTGATATTCAAAACCTATATCTATTGTTTCTGACTCTTCTGGCTGTAAGTTAGGGTTACCACTATAACCATAATTATCTGCACCATATAGTTCGTATAGTGTAGGTGTTTTTACTGCTGTTGAATAATTGCTTTTTAATGTCAAGTCATCTGTTAGTTCATATGTAGTGCCTAATCTATAAGTGTTATAGTTGTCAAACATACTAGAGTTATCATTTCTTACACCTATTGAAAAAAGAAGCTTGTCATTTACCAGATAGTTTCCATTAACAAATGCTCCTGTGTTATGTCCTTCTTTGTCTACAGATGATGTATACGAACCTCTGTTGTTAAATGTACCATCATATTGTTCATATTCAACACCTGGTGTTATATCAAAATCATCAAACATAAAAGTATTTGTAAAAAGATAAGTGTTTGTATTTGAATCGTATTCATCTATCTCTGTACCATTTACGTATTCTCTGTCATATTCACTTCTAGAAAAAGTAAAATTACTGAATCCTAATGCGTTTTTTATTTTTGTATAAATTTGATATACACTCATCTTATTATTTGCTGTGTAATCTGTATCATCTACCGTTGTATCTAAATCAGAATTATTATTCCTTTTAATAATTGTAGTTCCTATGTCAAAGTTTTCAAATTTACTATTTGTGTTTAATGTAATGTTTTTAGTATCATAACCATCTTTTTCATCACCACTTGGATAAACTGATATTCCATCTGATTTCGTGCCATCTAAAATTAAACTAATCGAATGATTATCAATATCTTCGTGTATTTTTAATGTTATACCTTTAGTATTATTTGAACCTATTGTTGTTGATATTGAATTCTCATAGCTGTCTGTTGTTATAAAGTTAATCACACCTCCAACTGCATTTGGTCCAAATATTGTTCCTTGTGAACCTTTTACTACTTGTATTCCAGTTATGTGCTTGATGAAGTCTTGTCCAAGATCGTGTAATCCACCCGTAGTTGAATTATCTTTGATTGGTATTCCATTTATAGCGACCATAGTATGATTAGAATTAGTTCCTCTCATAAAGATCGACGTTTGCTGTCCGGTTGGTCCAGACTGTACTATTGTTAAACCCGTTACTCTTTGTATTGCTTGTATTGTATCAACACTATTTGTATTTTCGATTGTGTATTTGTCTACATAATCAACACTCATTGACTTTGTTGTAAGTGTGCTTGGATCTCTTAAAAAATAGATCACAATATCAACCACTAACGCCCCATCTTCTTCATAAAAAGATTCAGACTTAAAATTTTCTGTTTTGTCTTCTGCCTGTACTTTTGTAGTAACAAAAAACCAACATAATATTATTATTGCAGATAGTAATATTTTCTTAACCACGTATAACTCCTTTTACTAATTTCATATATTGCACCAAGCAATAATATGTAAAATATTGTACTCAATAATGTATTTTTAAAGAAAGGTATCGCCATCGTGTAACATAAGATTAAACCGTCTAGTGTTTTTGGATATAGTGTGCTTGTTAACCATACACCAAAATTAGTTGTCGTAAAAAATATAACTGGTGCAAGTATAGACATTATTACTAAATTAAAATATCTACTCACAAGTGTACATAACATTATAGTTCCATAAATCCAAATCATAAATGAGTGTAGACCCAAATAAAGATCTGAAATAAACATTGCCGTGATTGGAACTAACATAGCCAAATATACATCACGAGTCATATATGGCATAAAGATAGCCATTGCTATAACTGGTGTAAAGTTTGGTGGATGTGGTATTACTCTACTCAAGGCTATTATGCCTATATAGTACAAGAACAACACTAATGTTTCAGTTGTTTTATTCATTAACAGTTTCCTTATGACACGTTGCCGTGCCTTGCCACTGTTAATTTTTCATTGTAGAACTAGACTTTCCCAGGCCCTCATTCGACAGCGGACTTGTAGTGGTTGGCACTCCGACTTTACGGTTCCTGGTAGAGCCAGCGAATTTCACACTGATTCCCCAACACGATTCACTACTTAATTTT
>Ga0208405_1000164_pt1 | contig 11458 bp, 8 predicted proteins | sample ETNtaG_32_FD_185766 | JGI IMG/M metagenome (GOLD analysis project Ga0208405, IMG submission 185766) | Marine microbial and viral communities from oxygen minimum zone, Eastern Pacific Ocean - ETNP201302PF84A (SPAdes) (version 2) | ecosystem: Environmental > Aquatic > Marine > Oceanic ... | reverse complement strand
TCAAACTGAAGGTTGTAGCAGTATCTGCAATATCTCCTGATGCAGTTATATTTGTTCCTGACCAAGTTTTTACCTCGGCTCCAAATACTTCTTGGTTTATTGTTTCTGAAATTGTTTGGGTAGTTGTTGTCGTTGAGGTCATACTCCCTTGTGTGAACTGAGGAGTTATTGTGTTTGCTCTCGCTACTGCGGGTGACAACAGTGCTAAGAGAAGAATCCATTTCTTCATGTCTTTGGTTTTGTTTCTGTATTACCGTTTCCGTTCTTCTTAGAATTACCCGTGGACAGCCCGAAAGTTGCAAGTGCGCCCGTAAAAATCGAAGCTACGAACGTGATATCAGAGGATGCGCCTAAAGGCTTTCTGACCATGGGCAGCTCAACATAATTTAAAGTAATGATAAATCCACTCCAAATAACAACACCTAGACGCACTGTTGCGCCAAGTATTGCCATTTGTTCGTCATGGTCATCAACATTTTCTTTGAGCTTTTTTAGGAAACCTTTTTCTTCTTCTGGCTTAACTTTTTCCATGCCGTTTTTAATATTGGTTTCATTGTTGTTACAACCCATTTAAAGGCTGCCGTAGCTGTAAGGGTGGCTGCTACAGAAACTACTGCTGTAGTGGATGCAGTAATTAATATTTCATTTTCTGGTAAAGGTACTTTCCTATTAAGTATTGGTATCTTTACTTCTCTTATACCTGTAGGTGCTTCATCTGTTGATTCAGCTTCTACTCCCGCTGGCGGTTCTAAATCACTAGGAGGAACCACCATTGGTTTGTAGTAAGGTACATTTGCTGTAGGTGTATCTAAAGTAACTCTAGGTATATCAGGAGCTAAGGGTAAGTTAGGAACTGGTAGGTTTAATCCCAAGGTTTACCAACTCCATAAGTTGGTGTTTTCTGTGCATTGATTTGATCTTCAATTGCCTTTTCAATTGCTGCTACAGTTCCTTCGTTATCAGCATCTAATTTTGCTTTAACCCAACCTATTACAGTTCCTTCAGTTAAATCTTTATATGGAATTAAAGTTCCAGGTTTTTCTAAATTTACTTCACCTGTAGCTCTTGTTTCATAAGTTCCATCACTACCATTTACTCGATAAATAACTTTATTTACGTAGCCAGTAGCTAGTTCTCTTTCAAGTGTGTTTACTTGCCAAGTTTTTGTAATTGTCATTGTATTTAATTTTTAAAATTGTTTAATTTTTATAAGAACTATTTACGTTTGTATAACCTTCATCAAGATCTTTCCAAACTCCGTTTACATTCACATATCCATTAGTAAATGATTTCCAAGTACCGTTTACATTAACGTGTCCGTCAAATCCAAGACCTATATAGAAAACAGGTATTCCTCCATTAATAGTTGATAAGGTAGGTGTTGTCCTACCTCTAACTTGTATTTTGGTGTATGGAATACCTCCATTAACAGTGCTTAAATTTGTTAATTGGTTTTTATTCAACATCTTCCATAAGTAAGTAATCTGGTTCTTCTTTTGGTGGTTCGTATGAATTAGCTAAATTATCTATTACTTCAAGTGTTGGTTCAGTATCAAAAAGATAATTTACAGTATATAAATCATTTATTTGAACACTACACGACCAATCACCAGCAATATTTTTATATTTTCTAAGTATTTTGTATGTCATGATTCCTGTGTAACAGTAACACTATCAACGTAACCTGTATAAGAATTTCCTTTCCATGCTTCTGCTGTAATAGAAACTTCTCCATCATGTACTGGTGTAAAAGTTAAAGTAACTTCTTGCCATGTATCAACGGCAGCAGTAACACTAGCAGAATAATCTTGAGATAATGCAGGATATGATCTGCCATGTAATGCCATAAGTCTCATATTCAAATCAGTATTATCTCTACGGAAATATGCTTTACAAGTTACTTGTTTATTCGCAACAGCAAAAAATTTAGCTACTTCTATAAATAAAGGTCTTTTCTCTGTATTAGCACTTAATGAACCTTTTGAATTTGCACCTCCGAAAGATTTGGTAGGTCTAAAAGCCCAAGCAATACCAGTAGTACCATGTCTTACAGAAGTTTCTGATTTAACATTTCCCCACTGCCAATACATACGGTGGTCACCAGCAACACCATTATAATTTCTAAAAGTAGTAAAGTTTCCAGCACCTAGGCTTCTTTGACTTGCAGGATGCTCATACGCTTCTTGCTCAATCTTGCTAATCTCTGAATTATGTATGCAAACATGAGTAGGATTGCTACCTAATAAACTTTCGATATTTTTAGCTTTTAAATTTTTAATGTGAGTAGGAAACCGTTGTCCATTTCTATGCTGACTCTGTAATAAATATCTACAACCATATACTTCCATACTATCAATCATTAAACCTACACCGGGAACGTCAAGTTGTCCAAAAGCATTTTGACCATGACCATATATACGCATATCTTTTATGTGTAAATTAGATTCATAATTATGTCCTTTATATTGAGCTCCATTTGAAAAACCAATAAAACCTGCTGATGTGTAATACAATTTATCGCATACTATCTTTGTTTGCATTTGGTTAGATATATAACCACTGGTTTGCTGACCAAAATGTAGCTCTCCAATTGAAGATCCATGACCTGAAATACGAGCTAACTGAGTGCCATGAATATTTAGATATCCAAAACGGCTTAATTCAACAGCACTATTATTTTCTTCTCTTATTTCAAAAACATTCTGATTTCTTAAGCCATAACCAGTCCAAGAAATAGAATCTTGGGTAGACATGTCTGTTGTATTCCAACCACCTGTAATTTTCGTAACACAATCTTGCCAAGTATCATTTGGTGCAGTCGCAGTACTTCTACCTCTCACATAAACTAGATATTTTTGAGCTTCGCTTAAAGTAAGGTCTGTATTATTTTGGTATACATAATATGGCTGTATTTTATACAACGCAGAAGTATTAGTAGGTAGACCATACCAAGAGTTGGCAACATCGTGCATTACTCCACTTGTATAATCCATATCATTTCCTACTGGTTGTCCATAAATAATGTGGTCTTCTTCAATTTGTGAAGGACGCCACCATGCCGGTTCGTCAGAAGTATTTTTACCAATAAGATGTTGATGTGTAAATGAACTAGCATTACTACTTGCAGGACAAGCAACTATATTACTCAGACGTATATCTTCTGTTCCTACATTTGTATCACAATACAAAGCAACTGATTTAATAGCTGAGTTTAAATTAGTCCCAAAGTCTTTTACTACAGGGTGATGACCTTTTGTTGCAAAACCCGGGATTTCAATAGAATGTGCAACTGTATCTCCTGTTTCATCTGTACATAAACAGACACGCATGTGGGAAGTATTATTTAAAGAATCACTGGATCTACTACCATATATCATTGATAGTTGTTGGTAGCTACTTAAATCTAAAGTTGAATCTAATTTGTAGTACCACATTTTTCCTGTACCCGCTCCAGAACCAAATTGTATTCTGTGGACAGGAAGAGTAGTACCATAAACAAAACCACCTCTTATAGAAAGAGTAACTCCACTTGATCCAACACCTAAAACGCTAGATCCATCGGATCTCTGACGTGCAGCATTACTACCCTGTGCGTCAGTATTATTGTTGTAAGAGTGAAAATCCCAGACTTTTTTAATTCCAGTATTAAATTTTAAAGCTTTTGGAGTAGCATAATTGGCATAATCACCACTACTTCCACTAACATAAGTACCAGTTCCAGATGTATTATTTAAAGTAAATGTCTTAGTTCCTGTGACTGTAATGACATGAGTGCCATTTGCCTGTAAAACTCCATATATATTGTACAAAGAAACAACATCACCAGTTGAATAACTATGATCCTGATGAACTGTTATCTCTATAGGTGAAGTTGCTGTTGCATTATTTACATGAAGTTGATTATGTCTAGTAAAATTAGAATCTCTTCTATTAGGTCCACCTTCTGTAAAAGTGCCATTGATACCCATACTTACAGCAGGAGTTCCCATTACTCGATATTCGTTTTCTACAAAATCATTATTATTATTAGTATTTTCTCTACTTATAGTACTTGGAAATGTTTTCCATCTATTAGCGAAAGATAATCCATCTTTAGAATCATCTCCATTTTTATGATCTATGTAATATATTGCCATGATTATGCTACGTAAGTGAACCAAAGATCTCCGTCAGATCCACCTGATGGACCTGATGTTGATGTTGTTATATTTTTAATGCTGTTAGCTGCTGAGGTTGTTGTGACTGTCGCGCCTGTTGAGGTTGTTTCTAATTTTTGTGAGCCATCATAATGTAAATCAACACGACCATTTTGATAACCTTGTAAAAAATTTTCTGAACCAGTAACAGTTTGCAAAGATAAATGATTACTTTGAATAGATAACCAATGATTACCAATATGTTTGATATAACTATGATTACCAGATTGATAAAGTTCTAACTCTCCATCAGCACCGATTTGTAGTTTTTTATTATCTAATGGTATTTGTACGTTTCCATTTATGGTTGCATCACCATCAACATCTAACTTTGTACTGGGATTTATTTTGCCAATACCTACGTTATTAGAAACATCAACTACTAAACCTATGCCAGTTCCACCACCAGCAGCTAAACCAATAAAATCGCCAGAATCTGCTCTAAATTGACAACCAACATTACCAGTAGTTGGATTATTGGCTAAGATAAGATTTAAAGTTCTACTACCACTGGTAAAAGTCGTATTGCCTGTTACCGATACGCCAGTTGAGGTTGTGGTTAGCTTTACAGCATTGTCATAAAAGAGTTCTACGACACCTGAATTACCTTGTAAATATCTACTATTATTTGTTTGGCTTAATAATAGGTGATTGCTACGAACCCTAAGAATATTAGTATCATTGTTGATGATCGAATTTGACCCATCATGATATATCTCTAAATCTTGACTAGCACCAATTTGTAGTTTTGCGTTGTCTGCTGGTATCTGTATGTTTCCACTATCCTCAACACTAAATCTTATGCTACTTTCACTCGTATCTTCTATTGTAAACCTATTACTTTGTACAAAGATTCTGTAATCGTGATCATTAGTTGTATCATTAAAATAAAGAGTAGGTGATTGATTCGTAATATGTATATCATCATCAGTTACATCTATTCTGCCAGTAACTTTTATTCCCGTTGAGGTTGTTTCTAGCTTCTTTACTCCATCATAAAATGCTTTGACTTCTCCATTAGGAGTTATCGTCATCATATTCTCGAAGTTAGTAGCACCACTACCAGTTCTATTATTGATAGCTATACCGCCTTGAGCAGTTTCGATTAACAGAGTATTAGTATTATTAGTCTTGATTACATTGAGGTTTGGGTAATTAGCAGCGTTTGATGCTCCGTGAAATATTTCTAAATCTTCACCAGCACCAAATTTTAGTCTTTGTCCATCAACTGGTAAATGAACATCTCCACCAGTATTTATGGTTAGAAAATCATTCGTACCAAAAGTATTACTATTAGATATTTTGAATTGAGATTGCCCACCATGTAACCCAGCCATCCATTCTTGGGTTGTGGTTTTATATCTTATTCCAACTTGATTAGAATCAACCGTGTCCTCTAATAAAATTACTGGATTTAAAGTGTCTTTTATATGTACTGTTGTTTGAGGGCTTGTTGTATTTACACCTATCCTTCCCGTTACATTAACACCAGTTGAAGTTGTCTCTAGACGCTTAATAGAATCATAATATGCTTCTACAGCTCCATCAGGAATTAATTTTAAAAGATTTTCACTTTGACCTTTTCTAAATACATAAGTTCCTTGAGATTGAAATGAAGTAGTACCAGTATGATTAGAAACGATTCTAGTAATTGATCCATCAAAATATAATTGAAAGTCTGCTCCATCTCCAATCTTTAACCTTTTATTATCAGGTAATGCAATATGCTCGCTACTTGTCCAGCTATCGGTACCATTCTTCCATTGAAATGTTTTATCTGTATCACCTTTTAAAGTAAAACCACCATTATGAGCTAAATCGTCAGTTGGTGAATCAATTGCATTTAAAACAAAATTCTTGTCATCGACATTAACAGTGGCAGTGTTTAAAGTTGTGCTTGTACCATTAACGATCAGGTTTCCTTCTACTGTTAGGTTGTTATTAACTTGTGCATCATTGTGGAAAAGACACTTTCCATTAGTTTGAATTGTAAATAAATCTGCATTACTGTTAGTTCCATCTTGTATTTTGAAACCACCAGCGTTAGTCATTAACCTGTAGTGTTTAGAATGATTGCCATCAATTAAAATAACTTTTGGCGCATCATTTGATACTGTTAAATTACCTGTCATGGTTCCGCCAGCAAGCGGTAATTTATTTGTGATCGCAGCGTTAGAAGCGTTGATAGCGTTAGATTCTATGCCATCTAATTTAGTATGATCGTTATCTGTAAAAGCATTGGTATCACTATTTGATTCATACAGTGATTTTATTTCAGTTGCTGTTTGATCGTCTTTAGCGTTAGCTTCAACATTACCTAGCTTTGTTTTCTCTGCATCTGTGAAAGCATTAGTATTACTCTCAGCTTCATACAAGGTTTTTATTTCTGCTCCTGTCTGATCGTCTTTAGCGTTAGCTTCAATATTATCTAGTTTTGTTTTGTCAGCAGCAGATAAACTTGTACCATCAGATATTTGGGCTGAAGTTACAAAGTTTTTAGGGTTAGTTGGATCTCCAACTTCTTGGTCAAAATATAAACTTTGTTCTTTATTCTCATTAAGGTCTTTCGATTTAAATGCTGATCCTTGACCAAACACATGTCTAGCGGAATCAACATTAGTATCTCTATAAATTAATATGCTTACACCTGTTTTGGGTGCACCAGATGTTTCTTGTAGGGTGGTCTCAGATCCAGTATTAAATTGTAGTGTGGTGGCTGTGGGAAATGTATATTCAGTTGTAGCTAAAGTCGTTCCATTAAGGGCAACTTTAACATCGGATAATTTTAAATATGGGAAGGTAAAGGATAGCGCATTTCCAGCACTACCTCTCGTACCGTTCCCAGTATAGGGTTCGGTTGTCTGAGCCATTTTTTGTTTATGTATTAAGTAGGTCTAAATTCGATTGCCATAATTCTTGCGTGACTTATATAAGCTGTACCACTACCTGTTTTTCGATACCGAATTTTGTATTCTCTTGTTCCAGAGCTAACATCAGTATCCCATAAAAAACTTGTATGGTACGGAGAATACTGACTACTATTACCACTAGAGTTTGAATATGTGTCATATGTGTCACCTGAAAATGTGCTGTCATTTCCTCTAGTAGTTCTAACTTCAGCAAGACGACTACCGCTATAGGGTGTAGATGACCAAATTCGATAAGTAGAAATTACAAGAACTCTAGAACTACTTGTAGTATTAGTTAACGACACTGAAGTTTTAGTTTGGAAAGAACTCGAAGTAGTACTTGATGTACCTGTAGAAGAACCTTCTTTAACTTGTCTTACACCTATTAATAAGTTTGTAAGGTTTGACCCATCACCATAAAATGAACCTGCTTTAACTTTTGAATTACCAGTTGCTTTATAAGGATCGTCTGAAACAAAGTTCCAAGCATTATCAGAGTCATCATGCCAAATATGGTCAATATTACTTCCACTTCTGTCAGCAAAAGCACCATCAGCATCATTAATTATTAATGCTCCATTATCAGTGTAAACATCTTTTCCATCTGAAGAAATACCAGTATTAAATGTTGCATTTCCTGAAACTGTTAGGTCTTGTGCAGTTGTAGATCCCGTGGTTGTTGTTCCAGTAGTTGTAGTTCCAGCATTTAAAGTTCCAGTTGTAGTAATATTTTGACTACCAAAATCAGGAGTAATTTTTGAACCAGATATAGTACTTAGTTTTACATCTGTCACCGCACCATCACGTATGTGATTAGTTGTGACAGCTCTATCACTATCAGTTGAACTGCTAGATTTTAATTTATTAGCCGTTACATTATTGTCAGGTATTTTAACTGTCGTAACTGCATTGTCACGTATATGGTTTGTCGTAACTGCTCGTTTAGTGTCATCAGTAGTATCTGAACTTAAATCAGCAGCTTTAACTTCTAAATCTTTTATTTTATTTGATGTTATAGAATCAGGAGCAATGTTTTCTCCATCAATAGCAAACCCTGATGCAGTGCCTGAAGTAGCTAAATTAGTAAAATCTTGTCTAGCTTCTTCTGCTAAGTAAATAGCTTGTTTATTTGCTGTATTTAAATCGTCTGCTTTAATAGCAGACCCGGGTTGGAAATTTCTTTTTAAAATAGATCCATCAGTTGCTCTATATACTCTTACAGTTCCAGTACCTCTAGTTGTATCTGAAACAAACTCTATATAACCTCCACTTGTTTGGTTGTAATTATGTAAGGTGTAATCATTTGAAGCACCAACCGTTTTAATAGCTCCAGCTACAGAAACATAAACTTCAGAACTATCTAAAGAAGGAAATGTAAATGGAAAACGTCTAGGGTAATTTGAATCTGGTGCTGTTGTATATGTGTTTTGTGTTGCCATTTATCTGTACATGTTTAGTAGTTCACTTTGTGCTTCTCCAAACTCTGTAGTTCTATTAAGAGTCTGAATCATGTTTATTTGCTTCTGTTTTTCTTCTTCTATTAGTGCTTTTATTTGAGGATCTTTACTAATCTTTGCCCATGCTATTTTCTTAGCTTCATCAAATAAATTCTTAATTTTCTTGTTATGGAAATAAGAAAGCATAGGATCTTTTTCTCGTAAACCAGCATTAAGATCAGCATTCATTTCTCTTAAAGAATTTAGGATTTTAGGATCTTTAGCAAGTTTGTCTAACTTAGCTTCAATATTCTGATCTCCTATTGCTTTTTGATATGCAGATCTAATTACAGGTAAATCACTTAAATCTAATGATCCATCTGGGGCAGAGTATGTTGATGTTCTTAAGTCATATTTACTTTCAAACAATAATTTCCTGCCAGGTCCCTGATCTAAATTCACAGTAAAAGGCATGAACATATTAAACATACGAGTAGGGAAGTCCCAGTCTCTTATAGGTTTACCGTTAAGCATGTCGTACTTAGTAGGTACACCACCATCAACAGCTAATCCTTCAGTAATTAAGTTTCTATTTCTAATAGCATCTTGCCAACCACTATTTAATTCCTTCATGTGTGGGTTAAATAGCTTACCTAATTCATTTCTTAAAGATGATAGAGGTACTTGGTTGTTAATAAGACTTGCAATTATCTTTTCCTGTGAGCCTTGTTGCTCAGGTGCAAATAATTCAACAAATTGCTGTATTCCTGCTAAATAAGATTTACTTGTTATACCTTGAGCTATAACTAACATCATCTTTTGGAACTGCTGTTCAGTCCATTGCTCACCCATTAACTGACTATGATCTCCAATATCAGCGATACTTGAGAGTATTAAGTTAAATGGTTCAAAGGAATCATATCCAATCTGTACTCCACCAAGAGTTACTGTTCTAGGTTGCCAGCCACCATCTATCCATAACTGTCTCATCCTACGATCTGTAGGACCATTACCTTGTAGATTTCCACTTGTATAAGCTTGAATAGCTAGACCCATAACACCAGCACCTATAGCTAATCTTCCAGTTTGGAGTGCTTGAGCATTAGCTAATTCGTCTGCTGTTTCAATACCATATTTAAGTACACCTCTAAGATCATCTGGTTTAGCAAAAGCTATATCATTAAACTCTTTAACCAAGAAGTTAAATCCTGGCGTATGTTTTGCTGTTAGTGCTAATCCGTTTACACCTGTTCTTGCAAACAAGAAGAATGGTTTAGCCCATGGAGCTGATTCAAAAACACTATTTAAACCTTTTGCAAATCCAGTAAGGTCTGTTGTTAAAGTAGCTTCTTTCTTTGCATATAAAGTTGCAGCGTCAGTGATGTTTCCATCTTGGTCCATAATTGTACTTAAGAACCTATTCTCTGCATTCTTCAACATATCTGGAGTTACTTCATAATCTAAACCAAACTGATCCATTGCTTCACGCATAGCTTTTTCTTTAGCTTTAGCTCTTGCCATGATGTAGCCAAACGCATCATCAGTAGCTGCCATGATCTTTGTTGAATAAGTTAAGAACTTATTGTCATTCATAGCTCTTGCTGAGTTAGCTACATAGAAAGCAAACTTATCTGCTAAATCAGCTTCACCACTATTCTCAATCCAGTTACCTAAAACTTTCCAAGTTTCATCACGTTTAGTAGTTTCGTTAAATCTTGATTTTATTGTTGAAACATCTCCTGACCAGTAAGCATTCAGATTCCTTTTAAATAATTTAAAAGATTCTGGTATTGCTTCAAACATTGCATTCATAGATGCTAATGCAGCTCTACGTGTAGCAACATTACCTCTTAAAGTTGCACCTAAATATGTAGCCATAGGACGCATAAAGGTAGCTGAACTTGTACCCATGATTGCTCTAGCAGATGTTTTAGGTCCACTAAGAACACTGTTAACCATTACTGCCTGTAGTTCTTTTACAAGTAATCCTGATTTAGTCTTACCGTCAAAACCACCAGCTTTAAGAGTCTTTCTAGCCCATTCACTAAAGTCAGTGAGGTTGTGTATATCATCAGACATAGAAACAACTTCGTGAATAGCACGGAATAAACTGTCATCCGCGTCATCACCAGCTATTTTCATAGCCAGACTCATTGCATCTTTTACTTCAACTATGTAATCATTAACTTCACGCTTTATCTGTCTTGCACCTAGTCCTCTAAATTCATCAGAAAGAGTCATTTTAGATAGTTTAATTTGTGTTAAACCAGCAATGATCTTTTCATACATAGCTTTAGCTGGACCATCAACATCAGCTACATCGGCAATATCAAATAGTTCTCTACCAGCTATACCCATATCTCTGATTTCTCTCATAAGAGAACCAACTACTAAGTCAGCTGCTACAACATTTTTACCTTTCCAAACTTCTTTACCTTCTATTCGGTTCATATCAAGATTAAATTCTTGCCAGAACTCCTCAGTAGATATATCAGAAGTATTCCTACCTTCAATTATTTCTCTAGCTTTATTAGCTGCATAGCTATATTTCTCTGCAAGAGATGTACCTTGTTTTTTAGCAGCTTTGATTTCAGCTTGGATTCTTGCATCAGACATAAAGTCTTCAAGAACTCTAGCTACTTCTTTCTCTGCCATCTCTGCACTCATTGCAGTTCTTTCTAGCTGAACTGGTGTATGTAAAGAATCAGTAGAACCATGCTCGGAACCCCAATCAGTTTCTATTCTTCTTCTTTGCATTGCTACGTCATAAGCTTTACCAGTAGATGTAGGAGCTGCTTGCCATGAGTCTGCTAGTGGTTTGTTTTTATAACCACCAAACTTTCCTCTTTTAGATACGGCTTGTAATTGAGCTTTCTCTGCTATTTGTGCATTGACATTCTGTTCTCTGGCTACAGCT
>Ga0208405_1000163_pt1 | contig 11498 bp, 16 predicted proteins | sample ETNtaG_32_FD_185766 | JGI IMG/M metagenome (GOLD analysis project Ga0208405, IMG submission 185766) | Marine microbial and viral communities from oxygen minimum zone, Eastern Pacific Ocean - ETNP201302PF84A (SPAdes) (version 2) | ecosystem: Environmental > Aquatic > Marine > Oceanic ... | reverse complement strand
GTCAATATAGACTACCTACGGTTGAGGAACTGAAAGGTATTGAGACCTATTCTGAAGCAGAAGCAAAGGTTGAACCCAACGAATCAGTTGTGGTGTCTACCGAATCAAGTGAAGTAGTTGGGAATATTGACTAATTTTCTTGAAAATAAGTGTGATATTTTTGCAACACTTATAAAAAAAGTGATAAGCGATTGTTATATAACGATTATTTCAGTCGCTTTTCCCTTGCAAAGTCTATCAAAATATGATAGCATTTAAGTATAAATTAAAACAAAGGACTATATATGAATGAAATTCAAAAACAATTTGTCGAAGAGATGTACAAATCCTTCGGTACTGATATCGTCTCAAGAACCGATATCAATAATTTTACCAAAGAAAATGGTTATAAAGATCAAGGTTGGTTAAAAACTGATCAATATAAAGTATCTAGAGGTAAATATCAATTACCTATTAATGATAAAGTTGCTGTTTCAAGTGATCTAGAAAAAGAGATTATCGTACCCACCAAAGTTGATGTAAACGATAAAGTTGAAACCAAAGCAGCATATATCGTTTCAAGTCTAGAGGGTAAAGTTGTGCCAAACAAATTCTCAGAATTTGTACCTTGGGGTTATTTCAAAGATATTAAATCAATATTAAAATCTAAACAGTTTTATCCTATGTTTATTACTGGATTATCCGGTAACGGTAAGACTTTAAATGTGACCCAAGCGGCCGCTGAGTTGAAAAGAGAATTAATCAGAGTTAATATTACCATTGAGACTGATGAGGATGATCTCTTAGGGGGATACAGACTGAGAGACGGCGACACCGTGTGGCAAAACGGTCCTGTTATCGAAGCGATGGAAAGAGGCGCTGTTCTTCTCTTAGATGAGATTGACCTTGCTTCAAATAAGATTATGTGTTTACAACCTATCTTAGAAGGCAACGGCATTTATGTTAAAAAGATTAACAAGTTTGTTGCTCCGAAAGACGGGTTCACAGTCGTTGCTACTGCCAATACTAAAGGGCAGGGATCAGAGAGTGGCAAGTTTATCGGTACCAATGTGCTGAACGAAGCATTCCTTGAGAGATTTCCTATTACAGTAGAACAATCTTATCCTACTGTTAAGATCGAGAATAAGATCCTAGAGAATGTTCTTAAAACTAAAGACCTTGTCAATAAAACTGCCGAAGAGTTTACTAAAAACCTAGTGACCTGGGCAGATGTGATTAGAAAAACCTACTATGATGGTGGTATTGATGAGATCGTATCTACCAGACGATTAGTCCACATTGTTGAGGCATACTCAATCTTTAAAGACAAAATGAAGTCTATTGAGATGTGTACTAATAGATTTGATGACGATACCAAAGCAAGTTTCTTAGACCTTTATACCAAAGTTGACGCTGGGGAAGATGTGACCAACTATGGGCAAGAGGAAATAGAACAAGAATCCAATGATAATGAGGAGGAAGTAGATAATCAAAACTTCTAAAATTTATCATAGTCCTTGCCCCACCAAATATTGTAATGGTATTTGGTGGGGATTTGTATATAGTGCTTGACTAATGATAAAAAATTTTGTATAATAGTGATATGAGTAAAATAGAAAAACAAATTAAAATCGGTTATCAGAAATATGATATTGATATCTGGCCTGAGACTTTTGCTACTACTGAAGAAGCAGTTGGTGAATTTTTTAATAATGATCGTAAGATAGGTCTAAGAGGTGATTATGTTGAAACACTACACGGCGCCAATACCTTACTTCACGAAGTTATGCACGGTATCGTATATCAATATGGTATGGTTGAGACAATGGAAAAATTTAACAAAGAAGAAAAGATTGTCAATACAATGGCAAATGGTATAATGCAAGTGTTCGTAGATAACCCTTGGTTTATGGATTATATAAAACAACAAATAGATAAAGAGTATGGTGCAGGTAACAGTCAAGGGTAATAATGTTGAACGGGCAATACGCCAGTTAAAGAAAAAGTTAATGAAGGAAGGCATCCTTCGAGAGTTGAGATTGAGAGAGGCATATGAAAAACCAAGTCTTAAACGACAAAGAAAACATAAAGAAAGTTTAAGACGGGTTGCTAAAGAGCGAAGAATGAGAAGAAGGAGAGAGCGTGCTTAATTCTTTCAAATGGTTTTCAAGTTCGCTAGCGGTCAGCGAATTGAAATGTAATAATGTGAGACCGCAAAACGAAAGAGGAGATAGGAAAATGGCGAGAGCAAAACTATCAAAAAAACAAAAGGTACTAAACCTTTTATCAAAAGGGCAACCAGTTTTCTGGAAAACCCTAAGATCAAGATTCGATCTAGTTTCACCTAGAGCGATGATTGACCAATTAAGAAGTGAAGGTCATATGATCTACATTAACCAGAATACTGGTACTAATGGTAATAACACTTCTTATAGAATTGGTACACCTACAAAAGCGATTGTTGCTGCAGGTATCAACGCATTATATGGTACTAAATACGCTTACTCTAACTAATCGTATAAATAGTACTGATAGGCAATTCGTAAGTCCTATTAGAGGTAGAGTGTCTTGCTAAGAGACACCACAGGTTATGGGTATTGTACCTTGTCGTGATTTATTACAGACAGAAACAATACCCACTATATTATGAAAAAGGTGATTATGAAATACGGTGAAGAAAAAATTATAGATGAAATTAAGACTTATTTAGAGTCTACTTATCAACAACATTATTCAACAACAGATGAGGGTTTTCAGGTTCAAGATATCTTGAGACACCTGAATATCAATAAAGATTTTTGCCAAGCAAATGCAATTAAATATTTGTGTAGGTACGGCAAGAAGAACGGGTACAATAGGACTGACCTGTTAAAAGCAGTCCATTATATAATTTTATTAATGAGTGAGGAAACAAATGATGAAAGTTAGTGACCAAACACTAGAGGTATTGAAAAACTTTTCAGAGATCAATACTAATATTCTAGTGAAACCAGGTAGTGAATTATCTACTATCTCAACAATGAAGAATATATTAGCAAAGGCAACGATAACTGAGTCGTTTGATAAACAGTTTGCTATATATGATCTATCAGAATTATTAGGTATTGTATCTGCAATAGATAAACCTGATATTGATATGAGTAATGAAAAATTTATGACTGTTGGTACCGAAGGTTCAAAGTCTAAGGCAAAATATTATTATTCAGATGAAAGTGTGGTAGTTGCACCTCAAAAAGAAGTTGTAATGCCAGACGCCGAGGTTTCTTTTGAATTAAAGAATGATGTGCTTTCAAAACTTATGAAAATGTCAGCGATTATGAAGTTGCCTGATCTATCATTAGTTGGTAAATCCGGTGATGATTTAATTCTAAAAGTTCACGATAAAAAGAATTCTGCAAACTCTTATGAAGAAACTGTGGGTACTGCAAATGCTGACTTCACATTTAATTTTAAGATTGAGAATTTAAAGATCGTACCAGGCGATTATGATGTTGCTGTTTCTAGTAAATCAATATCACACTTTAAAAATAAAGTGAAACCTATTGAGTATTGGATTGCACTAGAACCAGATAGTAAAATAAACAGATGATAGCAAACGCATTAAAGAAGAAACTAGAGGCAGATGTAGAGGCAGCAAAATCAGACCTAGAGGTCTTTTTGCGTAATCCTATTGGTGTCGCTGAGCATATTGATTATATTGCTACTGCTGAAAAGAAACTAGAACATTTAGCACACGCTGAAGATAAACTAGAGTCTTTAATAAAACACTTTAACAAATACTGAGGATAATATGAATGATCTAAAAGATAAGTATGATGTCATAATGAATGATAAAAAGAATGCCTTGAAAAATTTACCTTTTCAGGTTAAGTTTATGTCTATGCAGGTATTAGCGTGGATGTGGTCTGCTGTGTTTGGCATTTATATTGTAGAGAATATCTATGCTTTCGGTATATCAGCATTTGCTCACGCTGCTCTTATAACAATGACTGTACTAACTGCAATCTACTTTAGACAAGTAAGAAAAGAAAGAATATCCACAAGTCTTAGAGGCAAAGGTGGCGAACACGAATGAGTAGGAGAAAACTCAATAAGCACGGAGAAGATCCTATGGGAAAAAAAGACTTAATGGGTGAAGATATGTTTTGTCTATTAATTGCTTTAGTGTTCGTTGCTTTAGTAATAACATTCGGAGGTTAATTTGAAAATCTTTATAACTGGCATTTCTGGTTTTATTGGGTTTCATACTGCATTAAAATTAAGTCAAGATCACGAAGTTCTTGGTGTTGATAGTTTTAATGATACTTATGATGTTAGTTTAAAAAGATCAAGGCAAAAAATATTAGAAGAAAGAAATATCAAAATCATAGAAAGAGATATTATGGATTTTGATTTCTATGACTATATAAAAGATGTTGACGCTGTTATTCATCTAGCAGGATATTCTAATGTGAGAATGTCTTTAGAAGATCCTCTTGATTATGTAATTAATAATATAGCGGTAACGCAAAGATTAATAGAGTCTTGTGAAATATTTAAAATAGAAAAAGTTTTATATGCGTCAACTTCTTGTGTGATGGAAGGTCAAGAGTTGCCGTGGAAAGATACAACAAAGGAACACTATCATCCTAGTAGTCCTTATGGTTGGTCTAAGTATGTTAATGAGTGTCAATTTAAATCTAGTAAAATACCTAAACATTATGGTATGAGATTTTTTACAGTCTATGGTCCTTACGGCAGACCAGATATGGCGGTTCATTCATTTACAAAAGATATCATTGAGGGCAATAAATTAACAATATATGGTCACGGTAAAATGAAAAGAGATTTTACTTATATTGATGACGCTGTTAATGGTATCCTAGTTTTACTAGGTAATAATGAGAAAAGTAATATCTATAATATAGCAAATAGTCAACCTGTATATATTATGGATATGGTAGTTGCCATTGAAACTAATTTAGGTATCAAAGGTCACTATAATTTAGTTGATAAACACCCTGCTGAGGTTATGCAAACCTGGGGTGATATCAGCACAATGAGATATATGGGTTATGATCCTAAGGTACATTATACAAGAGGTATTGAAAAGTTTGTAACCTGGTATAAACAATATTATGGAAAGTTAAATTGATGAGTGATTTCTTATGGGTCGAACAATATCGACCACAAACTATTGATGAGTGTATCTTACCGACAGATATAAAAGAGACCTTTCAGTCCTTTGTAGATAGAGGTGAGATATCAAACTTACTACTTGCAGGTCCTCCTGGGTGTGGTAAGACTACCGTTGCAAGAGCATTATGTGAGCAGATGAATGCTGACTATATGTTTATCAACGGTTCTGAAGAGTCTGGTATTGACACCCTTCGAACCAAAATCAAAAACTTTGCCTCCACAGTATCATTATCAGGCGGTAAGAAGGTTGTCATACTAGATGAGGCAGACTATCTAAATCCACAATCTACTCAACCTGCTATGCGTGGTTTCATAGAAGAGTTCCACAAGAATTGTAGATTTATTCTTACTTGTAATTTTAAGAATAGACTTATTGAACCATTACATAGTAGATTTTCAACAATAGATTTCAAGATTGCCAACAAAGATAGACCAGTCCTTGCAAGTAAACTCTTTGCCAAGGTCGGCATTATTCTTAAAGAACAATCAATACCGTTTGATGAGGCAGTTGTTGCCGAACTCATTAACAAACATTTCCCTGACTATCGAAGAATACTAAATGAATTACAAAGGTATTCTGTAAGTGGTAAGATAGATACAGGTATACTAGCAAATATTTCAGATGATAACTTAAACAAACTTATATCATTATTAAAAGAAAAAGACTTTACCAATATGAGAAAATGGGTAGTCAATAATCTAGATAATGATCCTGTTGTAGTATTCAGACGAATATATGATACAATGTATGAGAACTTAGAATCAGAAACTATACCTCACGCTGTATTAATATTGGCAGACTATTCGTATAAGTCTGCTTTTGTGGCAGATCAAGAAGTTAATCTTGTTGCCTGCCTAACTGAGATTATGTCTCAATGTAAATTTAAATAAGGAAAATTATATTATGGAAACAAATATTAAATTGTTTAACAATGATCTTTTATTTCGTGAAGATGGTCATACAGTAATGAAACCTATGGAGGATCTATTCTATAACAAAAGAATTGTTATGTTTGGTCTACCAGGTGCATTTACACCAACTTGCTCAAGTAAACAATTACCGGCATATGAAGATATGTATAATCTTTTTATGGATACTGGAAAGGTTGATGACATTTATTGCCTATCAGTAAATGATATGTTCGTAATGGATGCTTGGGGTAAAGATTTGGGTATCAAAAATGTAAAACTAATACCTGATGGTGATGGTGGTGTAGTAAGACAATTAGGAATGTTAGTAGATAAACCTAGTCTTAATTTCGGTCTTAGATCGTGGCGACACTCCTCATTTATAATAAACGGCATAGTTAAAAAGATGTTCGTAGAGGATGGCATAAATAATCAAGGAGTAAACGGCGACCCATATGAGGTTTCTGATCCACAAACTATGCTAGATTATGTCAAATCCTTATGAACTAAAACATTATCTTAACGCAATCAATTACACCAAAGAGGATTTAGTTAAGTCAGACGACCAGATGTGGGCAAAGAAATATCCTGCCTATATCATCAATAAGATTATGTCTGCCTTTACTGATACTCTTATGTTGGCGAATGAGATGAATCGTCATCATACCTTAGATAAAGATATACAATTCCAGTTTTACATAAATAGTGTTAGAAAAAAGAAACGATTTAGTCCGTTTGTGAGAGCGTCTAAATTAAAGGATATTGATGTGGTTAAAGAGTATTATGGGTTCAGTAATGATAAAGCAAAAGACGCTTTAAAGATCCTCTCTAAAGATCAGATAAAATATATCAAAGAAAAATTATTTAAAGGTGGAACAAAATGAGTGAGGAAACACAATGGAGTCCAGAGAGTATGCTCGAGGTCTCCTTAAAAGAACCTGATGATTTTCTGAAGGTTCGAGAGACACTAACAAGAATAGGTGTTGCGTCAAGAAAAGATAAAAAACTATTTCAATCTTGCCATATATTACACAAGCAAGGTAGATATTTCATAGTGCATTTCAAAGAATTATTTGCCCTAGATGGCAAACATAGTAACCTATCAGATAACGATATTGAGAGAAGAAATACGATAGCACAATTACTATCAGATTGGGGTTTAATTAGTATAATAAATCCAGATAATGCTAAGAACAAAGCACCATTATCTCAAATAAAAGTTATTTCATTTAAAGACAAAGGTAACTGGTCTTTAGAAACGAAATATAATATAGGTAAAAAGGTAGATGAAACCAATTAAGTTTAACGACTTCATAACCGAAGAGAAAAAATCAAAGAAGTATAAGATATTAGTTGTCTCTGCTGATCCTGCACCAGAGGGACAAAAGTTATTTCGTACTGCTAGAAGATTTAAAGAAGAGGGTGAGAAACAAGGTCACAAAGTTTATGTTGTACAAGTTGAAGGCGCCTTTATAGATTATGATAATGGTGTATATACAATATACAATGAGGGTGACGAAAAAGGATTTGAAATAAGTCGTGATGATACAGTTGCTATCGTTAGAGGTTCAGTTAGACTAAAGAAAAGTTGGTTAGACTTAGTATCTCGTTTAGAAAAAACTGGTATTACTATGGTGAATAGTAGAGAGGTTGTTGAAATATCTTCAGACAAATATAGATCATATGTAAAACTACAAGACTTCGGTTTAACACAACCTAAAACAGCATTGATACCTAATGAAGAAAACTGGAAGAAGGCATTTGAAAGTTTAGAAACAGATTATCCTATCATTATGAAAACACTTGAGGGTTCAAAAGGTGTCGGTGTATTATTTGTTGAGTCTGAAAGACAAATGGACGGGTTGATACAATTACTTTATGCACAAAACCCAGATATTGATTTACTTATTCAAGAGTACATTAAGACTGACGGTGATATAAGGGTTCTTGTATTAGGTGGTAAAATTATTGCCTCAATGAAAAGAAGTATTGTTGAAGGTGATTTCAGATCAAATGTATCTCAAGGTGCTGCTGTTGCAGAATATGAATTATCAGAATTAGAAGTAGAACAATGTTTACTTGCTTCAAAGGCGATTGACGGATCATTTACTGCTGTTGATTTCATACCTTCAAAAAATCCTAAAAAAGATCCGCCATACATACTAGAAGTAAATCATTCACCAGGTACTGAGGGTATTGAGAAAGCGACTAAAAGAAATATTGTAAAACAAGTTGTTGATTATTTTGCAGATGAAGATATTAGATATCCAGTTTCTACACAATGTGGATATTTAGAAGTTGTAAATATAAAACCATTCGGTGAACTAGTTGCCAAGTTTGATACAGGTAACGGCGCCTCTGCACCAACGATACACGCAGAAAAAATGAAAGTGAATGGTAAGAAAGTTACCTGGACATTAAACGGTAAAACTATAACTAGTGATATACTAAGAGAAGTTAAAGTTGATGTTGGTGGACTAAATGATTATTCTGAAAAAAGATATGCTGTAAATCTAAGTTTTGAATTTGCAGGTTCTGAATATTCAGATATTGAGTTTTTATTAGATGATAGAGAAGAAAAATCTCCTGTTTTATTTAATAGAAAGATAATAAGAATATTGAATGTGGCGATAAATGCTAGAAGAAAGTATGTGGTCACCACAAAATATTCTTTAGATTAAACAATAAAAGGAAAAAATAATGGCGAAAAGTGAAGTGAAAGTCCTACGATTAAAAGTAGGCGATTTTATTATTGCAAAAGTAAGTGAAATGAAAGACTCTTATACTATGGATAAACCAATGGCATTAGGATTTGTTGGTGCTGGCGAAACAGGACAAGGCACACTACAATTTGCCCCTTGGTTCCCATTCACAGATAAAAGAGAAATCAATATAAAAAAAGAAGATGTACTTATCGTAGAAGAACCTGGTTTAGATTTACTAAATCATTATAACAAAAACTTTGGTAGTGGTTTGATACAAACACCAAAAGGATTAATCACGGAATAATCCTTGACTTTTAAGTCAAATTTTGTTATAATGAATATATGAAGTTCTACACAAGCGTTATTCCCCATAGAGGCAGATTACTAACACGAGCAATCGTGAACGGTAAACGAGTCAAACAAAGAATAAATTATAAACCTTCATTATTCGTACCAGTAAAAAAAGATACTAAGTATAAAACTCTTGACGGTAGACCGTGTGAGAAAGTATCTTTTGATTCTACTTATGATCAACGAGAGTGGTTGAAACAATATGAGGGTGTTGTTGGTTTTGAATTCTTTGGCAATACTAGACACCATCATGCTTTCATATCAGACGAGTTTAAAGGTCCTATTCAATGGGATCGAGATAAAATCAATATCATAACTATTGATATTGAAACAATGTGTGAGAACGGTTTCCCAGACCCTAAAACTACAATCGAACCTATACTTTGTATAACTGTAAAGTCTCTTAATGACAAACAAATAATCGTATTCGGCACAGGCGATTATGTAAATGACAATGTTACCTATCTAAAATTTTCAACTGAACGAGAAATGCTCGAAGCATTTTTAAAATTCTGGCAAGAGTATGATCCCGATATTGTTACCGGTTGGAATTCTAAATTCTTTGATATGACTTATGTTGTAAATCGTATCAAGTATCTAATGGGTGAGGCAGAAATTTTAAGACTAAGTCCTTGGGGTATTGTTGAATCAAAAACTCAAGGCGGTTCATTCGGTAATGAATTACCTTATTACGATATTCTTGGTGTATCAACCTTAGACTATCTAGACTTGTATAAGAAATATACTTATTCAAGGCAAGAGAGTTATCGTTTAGATTATATTGCTGGTGTAGAACTCGGTGAGTATAAAGATGATAACCCTTATGATAGTTTTAAAGACTGGTACACCAAGGACTACCAGTCATTCGTAGATTATAATGTTCAAGATGTAGAATTAGTTGATAGACTAGATGATAAGATGAAACTTATTGATCTACACTTAACAATGGCATACGAGGCAAAAGTTAATTATCAAGAAGTATTCCAACAGGTTACAATGTGGGATGCGATTATATTTAACTTCTTAAAAGAAAAAGGTATGGTCATACCACAAAAAGAAGAACACGAAGGTGCAAGACCTTATGAAGGCGCCTATGTAAAAGATCCGATTGTAGGTTTTCACGAATGGGTTGTGAGTTATGATTTAAATAGTTTGTATCCTCATTTAATTATGCAGTATAATATATCACCTGAAACTATAATAGGTCATCAACCAGAACTTGCAAATGTAGATTCAATGTTAAATGGTAAAGTTGATTTTTCTAAGTTTGAAAAAAGAACTATGACACCTAACGGCGCCATATTTAGAACCGATAAACCTGGGTTCTTAGGCGAGTTGATGGAGAAGTATTATACAGATAGAAGTAAATATAAAAAGTTGATGATTGCCGAGCAAAAGAAATTACAAAAAGATAAAAGTAATAAAACAATTCAGAACGAAATAGCAAGATATAATAATATTCAGATGGCAAGAAAGATTGCTTTAAATAGTGCCTACGGCGCCATAGGTAATAAGTATTGTAGATATTATGATGTAAGACAAGCAGAAGGTATTACTCTTGCAGGTCAATATTCTATTCGTTTTATTCAAAGGCGTGTGAATGAATATCTTAATGATCTATTAAAAACAGATAAGGTAGATTATGTTGTTGCCTCAGATACAGATTCAATTTATATTCGTATGGGTGATGTTGTAAAGAAAATGGGTCTAGGTGATGATATCAAAAAGACAGTAAGAATATTAGATAAGTTTTGTGATCAGAAACTAAAACCTTTCATAGATCAAAAGTATCAAGAGTTAGCAGATTACACACACGCATATAAACAAAAGATGGTGATGGATAAAGAAGTGATTGCCAACAAAGGTATCTGGACTGCCAAGAAAAGATACATTCTTAATGTATATAATTCTGAAGGTGTTGACTATGACGAACCTAAACTAAAGATTATGGGTATTGAGGCAGTTAAATCATCAACACCTAAGGCGTGTAGAGAAAAAATTAAAGAGGCACTAAAAGTTATTATGACAAAAGATGAAAGTGCCTTGATTGATTTCATTGATGAGTTTAGAAAAGAGTTTAATAATCTACCTGTTGAAGATATTGCTTATCCTAGAGGTGTAAATGGTTTAATGAAATATCAAAGTAAAGATACTATATACAGAAAACACACACCAATCCATGTAAAAGGTGCTTTGTTATATAATGTAAACTTGAGACAGAACAGCACCTTATTAAATAAATATCAGGCAATTCAAGAAGGCGATAAGATTAAGTTTGTTGCATTGAAAGAACCTAATCCTCTTAAAGATAATGTTATATCTTTCATAACAAAACTACCTAAAGAATTTAAACTACAACAATATATTGACTATGAC
>Ga0208405_1000161_pt1 | contig 11588 bp, 8 predicted proteins | sample ETNtaG_32_FD_185766 | JGI IMG/M metagenome (GOLD analysis project Ga0208405, IMG submission 185766) | Marine microbial and viral communities from oxygen minimum zone, Eastern Pacific Ocean - ETNP201302PF84A (SPAdes) (version 2) | ecosystem: Environmental > Aquatic > Marine > Oceanic ... | reverse complement strand
TTGGATTAACGATACTGACGTTACAACTTCTGGTGGTGGAGGTGGAGCAACTGTAACTGTTTCTGATTCTGCTCCAACAAGTCCTGGTAGTGGAGATTTATGGTTCAAATCTGATGAAGGACAACTTAAAGTTTGGTATCAGGATGGTACTAGTAATCAATGGGTAGATACTTCCAATAATGCTGGTGGTGGCGGTGGTAGTAGTTCTAGTGGAGCAAATGTTAGTGTCTCTGATACTCCTCCTACAAATCCTACACCTCAGAATGGAGACTTATGGTGGAAGTCTAATGAGGGTAGACTTAAAATTCGTTACGAAGATGGTAATACAAATCAATGGGTAGATGCGTTCCCAATATTAGATGCACCTACTTATGGATATTCTATATCAGCAGAACAAGGAACAGGAACTGCTGCTAAGTTTAGACTAACTGGTACTGGAGATGTAGCAGGTACAGATGATATTGAATTTAGAGGTGCTGATGGTATCACAGTAGAAAGAACAGATGCTAACACTCTTACCTTCAGACAAGGTGCAGGTGGAGGTGGAAGTTATACTGACAATGATGCTAAGGATGCTGCTTCTGCAATGATTCTTGGTGGTACACATCAAAATATATCATTTACTTACGACAGTGTTAACAGAACATTGAGTGCGACTGCACAAGCAGGTGGTGGAGGTGGAGGAGGTACTACATATGATCTTACTGGTAGTAATAACACAAGTAACCAAGCATTATTAAATTTAGTTCCTGCGAGTGGAACCACAGACACAATTGAATTTGCAGGTAGTAACGGAACTGATATTTCTTGGGATGGTGTTAACAATAAGGTCACAGTTAATAGCACTGCTCCAGTTCAATCTGATTGGAATGCTACGACAGGTTTAGCACAGATACTTAATAAACCTACCATACCACCTGCATATACATTACCTACTGCTAGTGTATCAGTTCTTGGTGGTATTAAGGTAGGAAATAATTTAACGATTGATGCCAATGGCGTTCTTAGTGCTAATGCTGGTGCATATACATTACCTACTGCTACTACAACTACGTTAGGTGGTGTTAAAGTTGATGGAACTTCTATTACTATTGATGGCAACGGGGTTATCACTGCAAACGCTGGTAGTACGTCACCATCTATAACCACAGCAACTGGAACAATCAATAATGCTACCGTAGGATATCAAACACTAAATATCACTAGTGGATTCAAAGCATACGTTCTATATAAAGTTACTGTAAACGCAACATGTCCATACTGTTGGATTAGACTTTATACAGATCCTAATTCTAGAGAAATGGATGCTTTAAGAAGTCAAAGCACTGATCCATCACCAGGTTCAGGTTGTATCGCAGAAGTAGTACATTTTCCTCCTTCTAATGAAGACTTGGAAATATTGATTAGTCCTGGTGTTCTCGGATTCAATAATGATGATCCTAGAACAAATACAATATATCTTGCGGTTACAAACTATGGAGCTCAAGCTCCTAACACAACAATTCAAGTAACATTAACGCTACTAAAAATAGGGGAATAAAAAATGACAGTTAATATACAAACTGAATTGGTAAACAATGGCAACAGTGGTTGGAACAGTCTTGATGTTATGAATGCTTTGGAAAAAGTTTTTTATAATATGGGTTGGAATAGTGGCACTCAAAAAGATGGTGTCCCTATTTGTCTCATATATCCTGGAGGATACACTACTGGTAATAGTGCTAGTGGTGCTGTTTATAATGGTATGATTGATACTCATAATGATGCAACTCCTACAATAGGATCAGGAACTAGTCTTTGGGGTAGAGTTGGTGGTCCTGCATTATCCTCACCAATTAAGAAATGGAGATATTTCTATGTAACTAATACTGGTACAACATCATATGAAGTTGCTGAGTGGATTGAACCAAATGGTACTGTTAATAATAATGTCCTTACTGCGGATCATTACATGGGAGATAATTTAGATACTGGAACTAAACTTACATATAATGGAGGACAAGGTGGCAACGGTGGAGCAACTCAAGTTATAAGTGGACTTAGTTCTGGTAATGTTTACTATATGAGGAGAATTACTGATAATACATTTTCATTACACCCTACAGCAAATGATGCTCAGAACGACACAAATATAGTAACATGTAGTTCTTCAAGTGTATCAACCAATCCAGTAAGATTTCAAACAGATGCTCAGACAAATCCTACCATAACAGTTGGTAGAGGTGACAGGATGTATTTTTATACTTATGATATGACCCAAGGTAATTTTAGAGTATGTGATTTTTCAGTGGGTTCTTCATACGCAGCAGATAGACATTATCATACAACTGATAATTTAGCAAATGCAACACAAAGTGCTGTAGTATCTGGAACTGGTGCATATTCCAATCCCTTTTATTGGCAAACTGGATGGGTTACTCAAACAGAAAATGAAGTTCTTGATCCTACACAGATTTCTGGAATTGGATTTACAGGAATAGCAGCATATGGATATGCTAATGATACACATGCAAGTTTGAAAGGAAGTATTGTTATCAATCCACAGTTATCTAGTTATAGTTCTTATGCTACTACCTATTACAAATATACGGTAACTGGAGCAGCTGGTGATGCTGCTAATACTGGTACAGGAAGAACAGATTTAAAGTTGAGAATATATCGTGATGACTACAGCACTTATAATGGAGAAATTACTGGTATTCTAATTTGTAATGAAGCAACTGGATGGTCTGATAATGACGTATTTACAATTCCTGGTACTGCAATAGGAGGTGTTTCACCTGATAATGATATTGTATTTGGAGAAAATAATTATATAAGTGGAAATAATAATACTCCTAACATGCTTACCACAAATATAGGTGCGGGAGCAAATATGTTCCAAAAATCAAATGATGGACGTTATGGTGTATTAAGATTAGAACATGACTCTAGTAAAAAATTTGGTGTTACCTATTGGGGATTTGCATTAAGTGCAAATAATTATGGATTGACTATTCAGTCTGGTTCTGGATGGTCATATCTTAATAGACTTGGTAAACATTTTTCATATGATTCTAGTTATGAGGGTGCTTTTGGTGCTTTTAATGGTGATATGGGATTAGATTATCAATCTAGTAATAATAATCTTCAGAGTAGTACGACTAGTAATTATAAGAATTGGCATCAATTTACTACTTCTGCTGGACCGACAAACTATGCTTTGAAAATTAGATCCTATAAAGCACAAGCACCACAAGATGCTAATTTTGCTGTAATACAATTTATTTCAACTATTAATGGTGTAGATAGAAACTGGTTCACATTTACATTACACAAAGGATCAAATTTTGGAGCAAATGTTTGGGATTTAGATAAAGTTTGGAATGGAACATATACTGAGTATGAAACTCAGTACCAAATGAATGGTACAAGAAATAGAGAAGTAGTAACTTTTTACACAACACCTGGTTATCAGTATAGTACCTCTAGTCCTACTCATGAACCACCGACCTCACAGTCATTAGCAAGAGAAGCGTCATATGGATATTGTAGAACAACTGGTAGTAATAGAAAAATAGAAACTACATATGCTTCTAACATTAATTGGGCAGGGAACACGTCATCAGAAAATGATGTTCATATCTACTATAGAAATAGTACATATGATAAGTATCAAGATAGTAGTGTTGCTAATTTTCAGATAGCATCTGATCAAATTGCATCAGTAGATGTAAATTATTACAAACCCATTAAAGGAATTCCAATTTGTAATCAACTATCACCTTGTCCATATTATATGCCTGATGATTTTGTATTCATACAAGCAGAAGTTAGTCCTGGTGCAACAACATTTGCAGTGGGCGATACAGTGACTATTGATAGTAGTGAAACTTATACAGTAATTACTGCTGATAATGAAACATTTCAAGATGGATTAGATGGTACTAGTAATAATAGTGCAAATGGTATGTTATTCTGTGCGAGGAACTAAAGATGGCAAATTATAGTTTTTCAGCAGATGGTGAAGCAACAATGCAAAATCCATCTATAGAATTTCAAGAAACAAATGCAAAAGATTTTAATCCACCAACAATTTCTGCTGTAGTTAGAGCAGTATCAACAACAGATCTTATTCAAAATAATTTTACTTTTACTAATCTTGAATCAGCAGTTCTTGGGGAATTGCAAGGTAGAAGACCTAATTTTGATATGCAATTCCCAAGAGGATATTATAACAGATAACAATGGCAATTAATTTTCCTGATACTAAGAATCCAAACGACACTTTTTCAGTAGGTGACAAAACATGGATATGGGATGGAACCACTTGGAAAATTTATAGTACTTCTACTAGTGGAATTACACTTAGTGATCTTTCTGTAACCACTAATTCAGTTGGTACAGCAGCATTATCTTACAATAACTCAACTGGTGTATTTACATATACTCCGCCAGATTTAGGAGCAAGTACTTACAGTCTACCAACCGCTTCTACAACCGTGCTTGGTGGTGTAAAAATTGATGGTACTACTATTACAATTAACAATGGAGTAATTAGTGGAAGTAGTAATCCAGTAACTTATGATTTAACAGCATCAGGAGGTAGTGTTGTTACAGAAGAAAAGATAAAACTTTCTGGTAGTGATAATTCAGAAGATTCAGTAACTCTTGCTGTTGGATCTACTTCTGGTTTAACCATAGATCGCAATAGTAATAAAATAACATTTGATGTGAGTGGTGTTACATCTATTGCAGTTGCAGATGAAAACACAGATACAACATGTTATCCAATATTTTCTAAGGATGCTACTGGTAATATAGCACCTAAAACAGTAACTAGTTTTAAGTTAAATTCTCAAAGTGGACAGGTAGAAGCAGGTAGTTTTAAGAAGACTGGTGGAACATCATTAGAATTTTTAAAGGCAGATGGTTCTATAGACTCTTCTACATACTCAACATTTTCTGGATCTTATACTGATCTAACAAATAAACCAACTCTATTTTCTGGATCTTATACTGACTTAACAAATAAACCTACAATAGTTACCAGTATCAATGGTCTTTCTGATGTAACTATTAGTGGTGCAAGTAATGGAGAAGTCTTAAAATATAATGGAACTGCGTGGGTAAATGGTAATGATAATACTGGTGGTGGTGGCAGTTCAACTATTGATCTAAGTCTTTCAGTTAATAAACCAAGTATATATCCTGTAAAAATTCCAGATGTAAATGGTGGAACAATTACTCGTGAATCTTTTTATGAATGGTATGGAGGTGCATTAGCTTCTAATGGAAATATCTATGGAGCTCCATATGGTTCAAATAAAATCTTAAAAATTGATACTGTAGGTAAGACAGCAACAACTATTAGTGTTAGTGGTGTTTCACTGAACAATCAATCATATGGAGGTGCGGTTGCACATCCTAATGGAAAAATATATTTTACTCCAATGGATCAAGGTAATGTTTTAGAATTTGATCCTGCTACTGAAACATCTTCTACATTTGGAACTAATATTCCTGCTTATCCAACAGTTACAGATGGTTGGGATAAAGGAGTTGTAGCTCCTAATGGACACATTTATTGTGCTCCAGCTGGTTCAAATCAAATTCTTAAAATAGACGTTACTAATAAAACTGCTAGTTTATTTGGAGATACTGGTTATATTGGTATTCTTGCAGATGCAAATCAAGCAAATGGTGATACTGGACGTTCTAAATTTTGTGGTGCTCATTTGGTAGGAAATAAAATTTATCTAGTTCCCCAATTTGCAAATGATGAGATTGTGTCTAGCACTTCCTCACCTAATATCAAATGGATTGTTGGTATTATTGACACCACTAATGATACTTTAGATGTTACTTCTTTTAAGTTTGGAGAATCAGACTTGCCACAAATTGATAATTACGCAGGATCATCTAACAATGGAAATTTTAGTAATAGTGCTATAATAAGTTACGTTTTTAATAGGTCTGTTAGCGGTCCAGATGGTAAAATTTATTGTATTCCATACCAATATCCTTGGATTTGTGTTATAGATCCAATCAATAACACTATTTCAAGAATGAATAATAATTATGTAGGGACAGTTACTGGAAGTGGTGCTTCTACAGTTTTTGGAAGAACTGATCGTCCTGGTGGTGCTGGTAGTTGGGATTCTGATTCTAAGTTTGATGGTGGTACACTTGCTGCAAATGGTAAAATCTACTGTAATAGAAAGGGGGGTTGGAATACTTCTCCAGCAGATAATAAAATTTTAGAAATTGATCCAGCAACTCAAACTTGGAAATATATATCCCAACCATCAACTATGTCAGACGGACAAGTTGTTGATTCTACTTTCTGGTTTCCAGTCACAGTGTTAGGTGCTGATGGAGCAATATATGGTATTCCATATTTTAAAAATTATAGTGGTACAGCTCAAAATGGAGGAGCTTATTTGCTGGATGATCCTCTTTATTGGCAACCACCAGCTGCTTCTTTACCAGCACCTTGGACTTTAATTAGTAATCAAAACGGAGCATTCTAATGGTAGATAAAAAAGGAAAAGAGCAAACTGATGAAGAAAATGCAGAAAAAAACAAGGGGTAAAATACTTATATAAATATTATTACCATTACCATTCATTATTATGGAAGCCCCTGATTTAAAAATTGAATTTCAAAAACAATTAAAAGACGCTGAAGCAAAAATTGCTGAAGCAGAAAAGAATTTAAAATCACTTAATGAATACAAAACAAAACTTTTGGGTGGTTTAGAAACTTTAGAATTGCTCATCCCAAAGTCAGAGGGGACGGATGGAGTCCCAGAGCCATCCACAGTTCCCCCAGTAGGTGATGCAGAAACCTAAATAGACCTAGGTATATTCTAGTAAAATGCCAGCAACAACTAAAAAGAACGTACAACCGTCTAATACTATTGAGTATCAAAGAACGGTTATTAACGATATGGCAGATGATCTGCATAGTATCTTTACGGGTACTGCTGCGATTAATGCTGCAAGCATTCAACTTGCTGGTGCAGACATTGGAAATATTTCTGATGTTGATGATAAAACTATATTTTTCTATTATGGTGGATTTACAGCAAATACTACTGTAACATCACCTGCAAAAGTAGCAGAAATATACAGTCATGAAGATGCAACTGTAGATATTGATAATGGAGCCACTGTTGATATTGATGATGCATGTGCATTAATTATATCAGATAAAACTAGCTATGAGTTTTTCTCTACTACTACAGAACAAACTAATCCACAAAAAGTTGCAGGTTTTGCTGATAATATTAGAACATCCATAGTAAAAGATATGGCATTAGATGGAATTAAAAAAGTTGGTTTCATTAGTGTGCCATCTTACTTTGATGATGTGCCTATAGATATAGACGATACTTTCACTATGACTGTTGATGACGGAGCAGTTTTGATTATATAAATAACACAGAATAGTACTCGCCAAATTACGGAATAGCATAGCATGTCAACATTAAGAGTAGATAATATCAAAAGTCGTACTGGTACGACTGTTACAATACCAGACGCACAAAACCTGACAGTTACAGGTGCATTAACCGTTAATGGTACGCAAAATTTTGGAGCACTTGCTCAACTAAATCTTCAAGGAGAAAATGTCAACAGTGGTACTAGAGGTGATATTCTCTATTATGATTCTAATGGTAAGATTGCTAAACTAAATGTTGGTTCTTCTGGTTCCGTTCTTAAAACTGACGGAACTGATGTTTCATGGGGTGCTATTGGTGGTACTCCTAGAGTTTACTATGTTGCTACAAGTGGTGCTGACATTGCTGGACGTGGTGGATCTGTTGATACTGCATGGCAAACTATTAAATATGCTTGCTCACAAATTGGTACTCCTACAGCAACTGCTCCTGCTATTATTTTTATAAAAGGTGGTGTTTACGAAGAAAGTCAACTTCCTATCATTGTTCCTCCATACACAACAATTACTGGTGATAGTTTAAGAACTACTATCATTAAACCAGCTTCAGGTCTTGACTCTGGTGGTTCTGTTCTTAACAACAAATCTACTCTGTTTCGTTTAAGTAATGGTGACATCGTTCAAGATTTGGTTTGTGATGGTATGACTGGTTATACAGTTGGATCTCCTGGATATGACCCAACTGTTGCTACACTAGGTGGTGTGTATTTTGCATTGAACTCTGCTAGTACTATTACTGACAAATCACCTTACATCTACAACGTAACTACATTTGGTGACGGTGCTACTGGTGCATATATTGATGGTACACTACATGCCAGTGGTAATAAAACTATGTTATTCCACACATATACTGCCATTCATAGTGATGGACTAGGTATATGGGCAAAAGATAATGCTGCTGCGGAAATTATTAGTGGATTTACTTATTATAATCAGATTGGTTATGTTTCTACAGGTGGTGCTCAGATTAGATCACTAAACTCTAGTAACTCTTATGGTGAGTATGGTGTATTTGCTAAGGGATATGATTCTTCTGAGAGTGCTAACCAAGGTCTAGTTAAGGGAACAATGCTTGTTTATACTAATGTACTAACAGGTGATTTTATTCTTGGAGAAACAATAACTGGTGGTACTTCTGGTGCAACTGCTAAAATTGCCAATGTACAGTCAGAACCAAAAACAATATACATTGTTGGTCAGACTGGAACATTCCAAGCTGGTGAAACTGTAACAGGTAATAGTTCTACTACTGCTGCCATACTAGACTCTGGTGGTAGTTTTGCTCCTAATCAGTCTGGTAGAATTCTTGTTACTACATTTACTACTGCTCCTGGTGTTGGTGATTCTGTACAGTTTGCTACTACTGATGGTAACGCATATAATATTCAATCTATAAGTACACAAACCATAAGTGGTACAGAATATAAGATTCTAGTATTTTCTACCTCTAGAGCAACTCCTATTCCTGATGGCGTAACTGTTAATGCAAGAAAGAGGTTTAGTACTGTAAGACTTACAGGTCATGACTTCTTGAAAGTTGGTACTGGTGATAAGGTAACAACTAACTGGCCAGGTGAACCAACACAAGCACCATCTCCAGCAGATCAAATCATTACTCTTGCGACTGACCCAGGTAGAGTTTACTATGTTGCTACTGATGAACTAGGTAACTTCTACGTTGGTGAATACTTTAAGGTAGATCAGGCAACTGGTAATGTTACTTTGGATGCTTCTGCATTCAACTTACAGGGTCTACAAACATTACAACTTGGTGCTATTGGTGGACTGATTGGTGCTTCTGTCAATGAGTTCTCAACTGATGGAACAATGTCACAGAATAGTGACGTTAAAGTTCCAACTCAGGCTGCTGTTGTATCATATGTTACTTCTCTTAATGCTGTCAGTCCAACTGGAGGAACCCTTACCATTACTGGTAATTTGACAGTCAATGGTACAACAACTACTGTTAATACTACCAACACAACTGTTACAGATCAATTACTTGAACTTGGAACTGGTAGAACTGGAACTCCATCTGGCGATGCTGGTATTATCATTGAAAGAGGAGATTCAAATAATGCCTTTATTGGATTTGATGAGTCAACAGACAAGTTTACATTTGCTACCACAACTGGGACTGGTGCTTCCACTGGAGATCTAACACTCACAACAGGAACACTTGTTGCTAACCTAGAAGGAACCGTAACTGGTAATGCTTCTACTGCATCTAACCTATCAGGAACACCAAACATTAGTATTGGTAGTATCACTGGTACTAGTCTTAGTGATAGTAACGGTCTCGTCAGAAATTTACATAAGAGACAGGCAAGTAGTGCTTATAATTTATCTGCTGCTGATATTGGTGGTTATATTGAGATGTCAAGTGCGGGAACAATAACAGTTCCAAATGGTATTTTTGATGGTGGAACAATGGTTACAATTATGAACAATAGTGGTAGTAATATGTCTATCAATCAAGGTGGTGGAATGACTCTTTGGAATACAGCAGATGGAACATCTGGAAACCGCACTCTAGGTCCAAGAGGAGTTGCAACTATATTATTCTATGGACATGATGATGGTCATATTTCTGGATCAGGATTATCATAATGAAATTTAAAATCTACTTTATATTGGAGGTTAATTAATTATGCCATCACAACAAATGCTAGTTGGTATGGGTGGTAAGAAATTTGAGGCTACTGGTGGAACTATATCAACTTATAGTTCTGGTAGTAATAATTACCAGGTACACACATTTCTTTCATCAGGTAATTTTGTTCCTAATGGGGATGGTACTGTTGATATTTTAGTCGTTGCTGGTGGAGGTGGTGGAGGTACATGTAACACCAACTTCCAAGGTGGCGGTGGCGGTGGTGCTGGTGGTTTTATTACCTCTAGTGGCACGTCTGGAGCTAATTCTTCTCCTATCTCATCAATATCTGTTAGTGCTCAGAATTACGTAATTCAAGTTGGTGGCGGTGGAGTTGGTGGTGCAAACGCAGAGAGTGCTCTAGGTACTAGTGGTTCTAACAGTGTTGCTCTTGGTGTGACTGCTATTGGTGGTGGACGAGGAGGATCTAATGGACAGGAAGGAGATGTTGGAGGTTCAGGTGGTGGTGGTAGAGAATCTGACGGAGTAGGACGAGCAGGTACTGCTAACCAAGGAACCAATGGTGGTAATGGAAGTGAAGCAAATGATCGTGGTGGCGGTGGCGGTGGTGCAAGTCAATCAGGTAGAAACTGGAATCAAAGTAATGGTAAAGGTGGTGATGGTCTAGGTAACTCGTTGCGAACAGGATCAGTTAATAGTTATGCAGGTGGTGGAGGTGCTGGTAATGGTGGTGCTTCTAATGGTGGATCTGGCGGTGGTGGCGGTGGTTCCGTTGCTGGTAGTGTAAACACTGGTGGTGGTGGAGGTGCAGACCGTACTAATAATGTTCCAGCTGCTGGTGGTGGATCAGGTATCGTAGTTATTCGCTACCAAGTTTAAGGAGGTAATTATGGCACACTATGCAAAAGTAGAAAATACAATTGTTACTGAGGTGATAGTTGCTGAACAAGATTTTATTGATTCACTTCCCGACAAAGAGAAATGGGTGCAAACTTCTTATAATACAAGAGGTGGTAAACATTACGCTCCCAATTCAAATACTGAAGATGATGGCACACCACTTCGCTATAATTATGCAGGTCCTGGATACACATATGATTATGGTAATGATGCTTTTTATTCACCACCACCATATCCAAGTTGGACTTTAAATAAAACAACTTTTACATGGCGACCACCAATTGACCAACCTAATGATGGTAAAAAATATAGATGGGATGAATCTTCTACGTCTTGGGTAGAAGTAGTAAATACCAATGATGGGTAAAATAAAATGGCAGCAATTCCTTTAAATCTATTACTGGAAAAGGGCACTGATTGGGATGCTACCTTCAATATCCAGAATGAAGACAATACAACACCTCTCAATCTAACTGGTTATACAGCAGAAGCTAAGATGAAGAAGAGTTATTATTCTACTACATCTACTAATTTTGTTGTCACATTTGTAGATCGTTACAACGGTCAACTTAAAATAGGTTTAGCAAATACTGCTACTGCTGCTTTAGAAGCAAGAAGGTATGTCTAT
>Ga0208405_1000160_pt1 | contig 11605 bp, 16 predicted proteins | sample ETNtaG_32_FD_185766 | JGI IMG/M metagenome (GOLD analysis project Ga0208405, IMG submission 185766) | Marine microbial and viral communities from oxygen minimum zone, Eastern Pacific Ocean - ETNP201302PF84A (SPAdes) (version 2) | ecosystem: Environmental > Aquatic > Marine > Oceanic ... | reverse complement strand
GCCTTCCGTGCTACACTTGAATCAGGCAACATTCCCCCAGGAGTAGTTGGTCTCATTCCCGACGGCACCACTAAAGTTTCATGGCGTTGGATGGGTGAAGTATTTGAAGATGATTCACAAGACATACTAAATAACAGTATTGTCGTCAGAAACCTTCAAGAACTTGGAGTAGATTCTATTGAAGCTCTCAAGTATTTATTCCCCCAGAAAACTGATGAAGAACGTGCAGGAATGCTTAGCGGTTATCCCTTTAGGATGGTCCAACAAACACAGCAATCAATTAATTCATTTATCGGGTTATTGAATAGTCTCTACTCATTACCCCACCCACAGATGCCCAACTTACCGTTAGCGTCTGACCCCAATCTCGACATAACGGGATTTTTATATAAATCATTAGAATTTTTACGTAAGGAGTTAAGTTACAGTGGAAGGTACAAACCAAGCAGTGGCGACAGCGCCCCAGACAAGCTCTCCGATGCCGACAAGCGTCGCTCCGAGCTCGGCCTCCCAACCCGCGATGAGCGCCCCGTCGACCTACCAGGAATCGGTCCAAGCACCGGCTTACCAACAGCAGGCGTCGACACCTCAAGCGGGGAATCCGTGGCAGGAAGCATTTCAGGCGCTGAGCGCCAGTATGAGCACACCCAGCCAATCCCAAACCCAGGTTCCATACTCGGCTTATCAGACACCAACACCACAGGCCAATCCCCAGGCTTCATGGGCTTCACAGGCGCCCCAACAACAAACGCAGGTCCAGCCTTCAACGCAGAGCTACTCAACCCAGGAAGTGCAGCAACTGCTGAGCAACCAACAGGCACAACTGGTCAATCAACTGCAAAGCCAAGGTCAAAGCGCAAGCGCCCCTGATGCATACCTGAGCCAGATTTCTGATCAGAGCCTTGAGGTCCTTGAGCATTTTGGTGCTGAAGCACCTGCTCTGCTGAATCAATATGCATGCGCAGTTGAAGATGCTCTCATTGAGCAAGTTCAGCGTGGGCAACAAATGAACACCTTGCTTGAAGCCGTGGGTGAAGAGCGTGGTGCAATGAACATTATGCTGACCAACCCAGATGTTCTTGCAGAGTATGTAAATGATTTCTTCGGTCCTGAGGGTCCCTTTCCGACAGAGACTGCAGAAGAGCAAGCACAGCGTGAACAGCAAGAGGCTCATCAGCAATTTGCGCAAGAGATTGAAGCTCAAGAGCAGCGTCAAGTCCCTGCAAATTTCCAACGCCCTCAAATGGACATGCCCACACCTGGCCAGCGCCAAGGCAACGCAGCAGCTAACTTCTGGGGCGACTTCAGTCAAATGATGGACAACAACCCCGAGAATGCGTGGCAGTACCTTGCACAGGCTCCTCAGGGTGCTCTTCAAGCAAAAATGCTTGTTCAAGAAGGTTGATAGACTTGGGAGGATTGATAGAAATCCTCTTTAAGTAATACTCATGAATGAAGAACAAGTTCAACAAGTAGAAACAAGCGAACCAGCAGCCGGCTCGGCACCATCAAATGCTGAGCCAGGCCCAGCTGAGGCCCAAATGTTTGCTGCACAAAAAATCGCGCAAGTTATTGACAGTCCTAATAATGAACTTACAGGTGAAGCTATGCGAGCATTGCCCAATGCTGGTACGCCTGAATACGATTACATGATGAAACTTCTGAGGTACGAGTAATAGAAAAAAATTACTACAATTAAATAAGGTTAATAATAAGTGCCGTGAGAATTGCTGCCAAGGATGTTTCTGAAACAGATCCTGAAGTATTTCAGGCAATATGGAAGCATTTAAAAACAGATGGTGTGCCTGACCAAGCAGCAAATCAAATGGCTGCTGAAATGGTAACTCACGGTGATGACTTTGAGAGTTCAATAGAATTATTTGAGAAATACTTTTCAATGTACAAGGAAAAAGGTTATAACGAGCATGCTGCTCAAGCAATGGCCGTAGAAGCGATGGAAGGCAGAGAAGAGCCGCCAAAGACTAATACAAGGTTTGCAGGAATATACGGTAACGATATCATTTAGAATCTAAGAAATTAGAAATACATAATAGATAGATGGACGAAATAATAGCGCCTTGGGCAGAGTTTGCTTCACTGCCAATGTACGATGACAATGAAATTACATGGTATACAAGAGGTAAAGCAACATTCATGGAGAAGAAGCTAGAGGAGCTAGAAAGTGAAATCGAAGTAAATTTCAGAAGAGTAAAGAAAAAAAGAAAGGCTGAGATCAGATATAGAAAAGTAAGATCGTTTGATAATCCATATCAATTAGGAAATGCATACTGGCATCCCGATGATCCAGTATGGAGATTAAAGATAAAACGTGGAAAGGAAAACCGATCAACACAGTTGCACGAATTTGGTCATGCGCTGGGATTGGGCCATCCTAATGATCATTATGCTAGTACAGACACAATAATGTCGTATGCAAGAGATCGAACTATTCACGACTTCTTTGAAAGAGATAAAAATGCAATTAAACGGATATTCACAGATCCAACCCTTGAATTTAACGATACAAAGATCTGGACAATCAATATAGATGAGTTGACAGGATTAACCCTTATAGAGTATATTTAAGGGACAGACAAGAGATATATGACAACTACGACTGCAATTAATGGTGATAGCGTTCGTTCGTATTTAAGAGACATTGGTCGAGTTCCATTGCTAGAGCAAGATGAAGAAATTATCTTGGGACGTCGTGTTCAAAGGTTGATGGAAATTGAAGACAAGCGTAAAGAGCTTGAGGAGCTTCATGGACGAGAAATTGATGATACCGAACTAGCGACATCGTTTAATTACGATCGTAAGTCACTTATTAGGGATCTTCGAGCTGGGCGGAAAGCCAAAGATAAAATGGTTACAGCCAACTTGCGCTTAGTAGTTAGTGTTGCAAAGAAATATACAAAACGGAACATGGAACTTCTAGATATAATTCAAGAAGGGACTATTGGTCTGGTAAGAGGAGTTGAAAAGTTTGACCCAGGTCGTGGGTATAAGTTCAGCACATATGCATACTGGTGGATTCGGCAGGGTATAACAAGAGCGATAGCTGAAAAAAGTCGAGCAATACGACTGCCAATACACGTGACAGAGAACCTAAATAAACTAAAAAAAGCGCAACGAGAGCTTTCGCAGCTCAATGGATATATGCCTAGCGTTAATCAGCTTTCTAAAGCACTTGAGCTATCAGAGACTGAAATTAAAGATCTAATGTGCAAAGCAAAGCAACCTACCTCATTAGAGATCAAAATCGGTGAGAATAGAGACACATCATTAATAGATTTGCTAGAAGATGAAACACAGTTGCCCGACGAAATACTGACAGCAAACTGCATTAAACACGATATGCGAGAATTAATTAAAACTCTTCCAGAAATGCAGGCCGCCGTAATTTCAATGCGCTACGGAATTGGTGATGAGATTCTGGAACCTATGTCAATGACAGCAATTGGACAAGTACTCCACATGAGTAGAGATCGAGTTAGAACGCTAGAGCGTAAAGGTCTTAGAAGTCTCGTAGAGCAAAGTGATAAAGTTAGCGAATATTTATAAAATAAAGTATAGGTTGAGCGCAGCGGATGGACGTCACAAACGCATTACTAAAAAGCCATCAAAGCTACGGTGCATCCGATAATACTAATGCTAGATTTTTAGCGGCTTCACAGTCGTTAAATTTCGCTGGCGGTAGTTCAATTGAAAAGGCAACAGTACAGAGGGTTACAGCATTTCCAGTAACTATTGAATATAAAGGTGCTGTCGGACTATTTGGAGCAGAAAACGCTTTTATCAAATTTGATCTAAATATTACCGATTCAATATCATTATTTACAACATTAGAGGGTCCTGATGGTTATCACTCTATGATTATCAGCAGAATGGAAGAAGATGAAACAATATATAACTCAGCTCTTGAAAATTACACAAGTGAAGCCGATCAGAATTATATAGCAGCTTTATACAATAGCGGGATCAAATCATCCGATACAACTCGAATTAGTGTTGGTATTGAAAACGTTGGTATTGGAAATAAGTATTTAGATCGGTGGTTAGACGTATCTTTCTACGACAGAGAGCGGAGGCCTGTTGAAAACGATTTGATGTATATCAAACCAAATGATTCGTTCTACGTTGGGTTTCATGCACGAAGAACTACCAGAATTCCATACGATGTGAAAATCACAGTTGGTGAGGAATATTTATCCGTATATAACTTAACTGACGAGCAGAGGCGTTATGAAGGATAGGCTGCAGCTCCAGCAGGAATTGCACGCATCACTTTACCACTTGAGATTACCGGAAATACATATTCTTCGATAAGAGACAGATTGGTTGTAAAGACACCAACACGGTCCACTGATCGAGATGAGGGGCCAAACGTCCATGTCTGGTCTCCGTCAAATTTAATATCTAAACGAGTGTCTTGGGATGTCGGCACCATAAGAACAACATTGCCATCCGCACGGTTTACAATAAACTTTGTGCAATTAACATATTGAGCTACATTTTTGTTGTCCTTCCACCAACGGCGAATTTTGTGATGATCTCCACCACGAGTAGGTGTAGTCAATGTTAAATCAGCACCTGTCTGCTTATCAACCCTTTTGATTCCGACAAGTTTAAGACTATCAGCCATTGGTAATTATCATGATCTATATCTATTCTAATTCATTAAGGCACTTGAACGTTTGGACCAGATTAAGTTATTAGCGGAGCAGTTCTGAATATTACCGTCTTTATGTTTAACGACACTACAGCCCTTAGTTCTGCCTGGAGGAGTAGGCGGTGGCGGTAAAAACGCAAGAGCAACAAGAGTATGAACAGCGACAGTTATGTTTGGCTTCCTACCAATACGCTGCGTCAAATTAACTGTTGGATAACCTGTGCCCTTTTTACGTTTGTGTTTAAGAATCCTTTCGATCTCGCCTTTAGTACTTTTAATGTCTCCTAAAGCGTTGACATGATATTCAATACAACATTCAAAGCCAGGCAGTGTATTAATTGGCTTCCAAACACCAGTATCAATAAAGTCCATAATGCCCTAGAATATTGGGGTACTTAAAATGTAGCATAGCTAAAACTAGTAATATCTATATATGTGACTAAGTCGAAGTCACCAATAAACCTTTTAGCTTACGGAGTTAATCCCTTATGTGGATTGATAATGATTTTCCGAAGCTTCTTGGTGCAGAACTGTATCGTCCCCACCCGGCCTACATCATTGAGATGGCAGTCGAGCCCGTGGTGGTCCACGATTTCTCCAAGCAACCTGGTCAAACTGTTCAGTTAGATAGGTATCGCTTCTGGGGCAAGCCTGGCACCAAGGAGTCCCGTGAGCGGACCGCCGACCAGACCCTTGGTACAGCTTCCGCCCGCAACATCGTGAAGGACAAGGTCCTTGTGACCCTGCGTGAATACACCGGCCCCGCCGATACACGTGATTCCGCTCAGCCTTCAACCTTCAAGGTCGCTCGTGAGACCCTGATCACAGCTCAGCGTCTGCTGCTGGATACAGGCAACCTGAACGTCTTCCACCAGTCCATCGGTTCACTGACCCTGCTGGACGACTATCGCCGCTGGCGCGATCGTGTGTTTGCTAACGAACTGCTGAAAGCAGAAGCAAACGGTATCGCTGATGCTGATCGCGGTGGCTACTACCTGCCCGGCGCTAAAGCCAAAGGTGGTTCAGGTGGCACCCTGGGCGTCACATACGCCGCAGGTGAATCCGCCAAGTTTGACGTGACCACAGACCTCCTTGAGGTCGTTAAGGACATGCGTAAGCGCAACGTCCCCACATTTGCTGACGGCTACTACCGCTGCATCGTGGACCCCACCGCGATGATGCACTTGCGCCAGAACTCAGATTTTCGCGAGATCGCCCGGTACCCCGGTAGCGGCATGATCAACCCCATGCAGCCCAACGCTGCACCTAATGCCAACTTTTACCAAGGCATGGGTCCTGCATACGGTCAGGCTGGCTTCGTGGCTGGTCAACCCGTGATGCCGACTGGCTTCCTCTTCGAGGGTGTCCGCTGGTTCGAATCCACCAACCTTCCCGAGACTTCATACAACCTCGTGGTGACTGATGCCGCTGCTGGTGCAGCTGATTACACAGCATCACAGTTGATCTTCTTCGGCCCTCAGGCTGTCGGCGTAGGTATTGGTGGCAACAACGCTCAGATTCTGCTGAACAACAACGACGACTTCAGTCGTTTCATCATCATGATCTGGTCCTTGTTTGCTGGTTTTGAAATCCTGAATAAGGACTTCATCACCGTTGGTTACTCATTCGTTTATTGATAGGAGGTAACTAACAATGTCTATCGTTTTTCCTGGTAACCAAGTAACTCACCTGAATGCATATCGCAATCAGGGTGTTCAAGCCATCCCTGGTGTGAACTTCTTCCGCATGGTTGGCGTGGCAGTTATTGAAAGCAGCCAGCCTGCAACAGTTACTCCTTATGAGCTGAAGATTCTGTCACCTGACATGCGTCAAGATGACAAGCCTCGGTTGGATAAGGCGTTTACCGTCCCCGCTGGTGCAACCGTGTATCGCACTGCAATCAACGTAGAGAACCTCAGCACAGGCGCTGCTGGCACTCTGCAAGTCACTGGCCTTTCTGGCGGCGTGACTTTGACTGCAGCTGGCGATGGTTCAATTGCTAAGGCTGGTGCAGCCTCTGCATTCGACCTGTCCGGTGCTATCTCTCCCCTGGGTAGTGAAACAGCTGTCACAGCAACAGTGAGTGATGAACTCACTATCGTTGATGCAAATTCTCAAGCAGCCATTCTGGTTGAAGTTTGCTACTACGTGGATGCTTCAGCTCCTGATGCTGGTGAAGTTTATCTCCCCTTTAAGACTGAAACTGGTCAAGGTACTTGATCACAAGTCAGTAACACATGAGCGCCCCAAGTGGGCGCTTTTTTTGTGCTTATAATAAGTAAGAAAGAACAATAAGTTTATGTCAAATCTATTTCAAGACACTAAAACTGGAGCACTTGTCGAATTTATCAGCAAGCACGATAAAGAGTACGCAATGGTAAAAGGTGCCAATGGGGCAATCTCATATGTAACTCTTGATCAGCTTGTGCCATATGACTCCAAAAAAGGTCGCTTGGAAAAAGTTGTTGCACCACAGATTGCTGTTGAGAAAGAAGAGAAGCTGCCCGAACGTGTAGTACCTCTAGAGGATACTCGCTTAAACTTGAACGCTGCCGAAGCTGAGCAAATTGCCAAGCGTCTTCCAGGTGTAGGCTATTCAACTGCAAAACGTATTGTTGAGCTACGTATGTCGCTATCTGGCGAACGCTTTAGTAATCTGAAACAGTTGGAAAATATCCCCAGAGTTAACTGGGAACAGTTGATCAAAGATGATCTAATCTTTATTAGCTAAACTAGTTAAAGTACGGTTGATTGATAGAAGATGCAACTTGACGAACATCTACAGTCAAAAGTACGATTTCACCTAGGATTCAATGCGGGTGCACAAATACCAGCTGGAGACAGGAGCCGTTTAGAAGAAGCCATGGCTCTTGTACCAGATGAGTATTGGTACAATCAAATCGTCTATCACATTAGCCGGTGCGATCGTGCCTGGGAAAACTCTGAGTATTTTCCGTCTGATTCAAGTGGCTCTCCGAACTACAGCCGATTAGAACAAATCGCAGGTGATGTTCAACGGACAATTTCAACATCAGATCCTCTTAAGGGAGACGAGTATTTCCGTGAAATCTATTTACGTGAATGCGACAGGTTAGCGGAAACGTTATACGTTCCAAACTACAGACGCCCTGAGACACGGCGTTACGCTTTTGAACGTGCTGGAGCAGAATTTATCCTTGCAGTCCCAGGCCCTGCTGACACATCAGTTGGATCGAGGATAATGTTGTCGCAAAATTGGCGATAATAGTAGAATAGTTTTAGGTTAGCTAGATGAATTATGCCTTGGGAACCAATAAAAATCGGCAGAAAGATTGACAAGGCTGAAGATGCAGCAATGATTGCTGCCGCCGAAAGAGATCCTTATGCCCCTTATCGCAAATTTGATCCTCAGGAAGATGATATGGGATCTAATTCTGCGACTCCGACTGAAACAACCGGCAATGCTGATATATCTCAATCATTCAGTACTAATAATGTTGGCTTTGAGCAAGGAGAGCAAGCAGTTGATCCCGACCCAAACGGACGTGGTCCTAGAAGGTTGAACAATAATGACAGGTATGGAACTAATCCGTTTGATATTAGGAGTGCATGATCATGGCTAATTCAGAAAAAATGAATAACAGGATGCGTCTTGGGGACAAACGCCCCATGGAAGTGCCTGCTGCTCAACCAATTCCGGGACTTCCACAGGATCAGAAAGCCGGTAATAGCCAAAATTATGAAGCTATTGATGTTTCTGGAAATATGGGCCAAGTAATCGGACAAGGTCCACATGCATTCCCTTATGGTGATATGAGTGCACAGGGTCATCCTGCAACAGGGAATAGTACATTTGTCACACGTTCACAAATGAACCAAAATAAAATTCCTGGGAAAGGTTTAAATATAGGCTTTGAAGATAACTATATGTCACCACAGGATGCAGAGCAGTTGATGGCAAAATATCCATCATTAACTATGCAAGGCACAGTTGCTAGTATGTCAGAGCCTGATTCAGGGCAGTTAATTCCAGGATCTACAAAAACAACACTTGGCAAGAAAAATAAAGGTATCGCATAATGGCTTCCACATCTACTAATAAGCAACCACTTTTAATTGATCGCGTATTTCATGAAGTCTATGAAATGGGTACGCCAACAATTCTTACTGCAAAAGTAACAGGTACAAACTTTGCACAGCTGGTATTGAACTGCACTGCGAACGATGGTGCCGTTATCGAAGACATCTATGTCATTTCTCAAGGACAAGGGGATAATTCTGGTGTGCCATATGATTATCCGATCAATCTATATATGAGTTCAGAATTTGATTTTCTGAGAGATAGCGCCGTCTTTGTAGGACAGATTGTGGCAGCAAGTGCTGCTAACGAATGGGTCCATATGACTGACATGCCCTATGTACTAGCCCCAACAGCGCAGGTTGGAAGTGATTCACGCATGAAAGCTTTTTATCTACCTAAAGGCAAGGCGTTGTGGGCTGCACGTCAGACATCAAACCTAGCCGATAATATCTCGAACGCTCCGATTCTCGGAATCTCAGGCGGGTTCTATTGATGCCTAGAAAGCAGAACGGCTTCGGTAAAACGGGATCGTTTAGCGTTAAGGGTTTTAATGCAAAAGTCACTAAAGGTAAGCCAATTGGTTCACCTGGAGTATATCCAGGTAACCGATCTTATGGCAGCTCAGTACATAGGACAGTTATTGAGAAATATGATATCGACAGTGATTGGACAAGATGGCGAAAGGGTATTGAATATTACTATCAAGGCGCTTATTTAGATTTTGAGGATTTGTCATCGGTCCTGTATCAAGGAACAGTAGATGAGTCAGAAGTTGTATTCGATGGGAAACAGTTTGCGACAAAAAATGCAGATAGCAGGAGTCACTACACAGCACGCAGGAGTGTACTGAATCAAAAACAGCTGGGAACTACGGTAGAGATTCTGTCAAATAAAGAAACGTATTTAGACAATTTTGAAAGAGGAGAAATATGGGTCAAAGTCCAACACGATGAGGTTGGACCCACACCGGTATTGCGACGAATGATTGGCGAGCGCCTTACTGATGGATCAACAGAAGCAAATGTTATCGATGTATTGACAGAGAATAAACGGCCAACAAGGTATGTCGGTAAGAATAGCGCGGAAAATCCATCAAAGATCGTAGTCACAGTCTCTTTGAACGATATTATTGCCAGCGAATTCATACAAAGCAACAGAGAGAATGTAAGTGCACTTATTGGCAAGATCGGCTACTTCCCAAATTTTCTAATTGAGCGGCCTATCAATAATACGGATCAATTTATAGATTCAAAAGAGTTTATTGAGATCAGTGTTGACGATATAAAACCAGAAAATAGTTTTAAAATTTTAGACAATAAAAAAGACTTGCCACCTGCGTTACTTGATATATCAAGCTTAGATGCAATTTATGAAACAACTCAGGCAACAAGCCGACTAACCGGCGCTTTCAAAGTTAAGAAGGAAGACTATCAAAGATTCTATGGCTCTCAGTATTTAACAGCAGATGTAGTCCAAAGTGAAGTAGCTGACCTATCGTATGCTGTTATGCCATTTGAAATACGATCGGTACTTAGTGTCGGCTCGGATTTAGAAATTACAGCGGTGCCTATTCAGACCTCAGTGCGCTTATTTACTCCTGCAGAAATAAGTAATTACATTATTTACGCTGATAATAGTTTTACAAAAAAAGTTGTTGATAATGATGCTGATGGAAATTACCTTCACGCTCAGCCTGGACCGAACGAAACACTATGGCACCGACTTGAAACAGATGTTGACCCGTGGTATGAGCAAATTTTTACTGAACAAAACCAATTAGAGCTGGCAGAAGTGTATTGCTGCAGTTGTCCTGATTTTAGTCATTCTGTTATCCGCATGCCTGAAAGTACTGGGGATAATGGGGAAACAAGTAATAGACAAAGACGTTATCCACTGCCTTCAGCAGTCAGTAGTGATTCCTATGACAAACTCGGAACATTAGAAGCAGCGGGTATTGTTCAGAGTTGGGAAACCAAAAAATATAGATCGAGCTATCGAATATGTAAGCACACAGTGGCTGCCATGTTCATTAATAAATTAAAGGTACAAGAGCCAAAATCATATCCAAGTTTTGATAGCCGCAATAAATTCGAACAACGGCTTAAAAAAGATATGGATGAAATCGTTGAAGAATTTCAGTCACAATTAAAACGCTCAGGAATTACAACTGCAGAAATTATCTTCATGCTTGCACAGGGTCTAAACTTAGACGACATCGAAACAGCATATGTAATGCTGAATAGCAACTTCTAAAGTTTATACAATAGAAAATAAAAGAGAGATACGCTGTGACACAAACACCTAGTTCGAATTTTGATGGTGCAATTGCAGCAGCCAATAGCCTGTTAACATCCCAAGGATATGGGATTAAAGACTATCCATCTAACATGGCGGGTTTAATCTCTGCCATCCTGGCTTTAAATCTACCGCCATCAATTACAGGAATAACGCCGCCACAGTGGCTCCCTACGAGGGATGAGCAAGGGAACATTACTGGAGACGGCTGGGACCCTGCACCACAAAACGGAACTCTTTGGTTTGATACACGCCAAGGTCGATTGATGGTGTGGGTCAATGATGGGTTTTATCAAGCAAATGGAAGTGAGCGATATTCAATAGTTTCAGACGATGTACCAGAAAATCCAATCAGTGGACAGGCCTGGTATAACTCAGCGACAAGTGTTTATTACATCTATGACGGATCTCAGTGGATAGGAATCACTGGTGGTGAAGGATCATTCACTGCACTATCTGGAGATATTGCTTTAATGCAGAACCAGCTCGATGAGCTTAGTCTGCGACGCAGCAATGCTCGTGAATACTCTGTATTTAATATTAGTCCAACACCTCAAGCTCCTAGTGGGAAAATTAGT
>Ga0208405_1000157_pt1 | contig 11715 bp, 23 predicted proteins | sample ETNtaG_32_FD_185766 | JGI IMG/M metagenome (GOLD analysis project Ga0208405, IMG submission 185766) | Marine microbial and viral communities from oxygen minimum zone, Eastern Pacific Ocean - ETNP201302PF84A (SPAdes) (version 2) | ecosystem: Environmental > Aquatic > Marine > Oceanic ... | reverse complement strand
ATATTCCCTAAATCAATCAAAGAAAAAGATCTTAATGACATGCACTTAGCAGGGCATGATGTAAAAGAGATCGTAAAAAGCAACACCTTTAAAGGTGCCGAGGCAAAAGTAAAACTAACATTCTGGAAAAAGGTATGAGCACCAACGTCGTCAAGCGTAATGGCAGTGTTGAAGCACTTAACTTAGATAAAATTCATAAGATGGTCGAGATGGCATGTGAAGGAATCGGAGGTGTCTCCGAGTCTGCCATTGAAATGAATGCCAATCTTCAAATCTTTGACGGTATTAAGACCGACGACATCCAAGAGATCCTTATTAAATCTGCTAATGATTTGATCTCTTTAGACGCACCAAACTATCAGTTTGTGGCAGCACGTTTGCTCCTGTTTTCTCTTAGGAAAGCAGTCTACGACGCCCATCCAGACAAACATCCTCATTTGTATAACCATATCAAGGACTGTATTGATCATGGACTGTATGACCCTGCCCTTCTAGACGCTTACAGCGAGGAGGAGTGGTGCGATATCAACGGCATGATTGATTACGACCGAGACTATTTGTTTACATACGCAGGTATTCGACAAGTCGTAGATAAATATCTCGTACAGGATCGCAGCACTGGCGAGGTATACGAGACACCTCAGCAGATGTATATCATGATCGCTGCTACATTGTTTCAACGCTATCCTCAGGATAGCAGACTATCATATGTCAAAAAATACTACGACGCAATCTCGCGACACAAAATCAACATCCCAACCCCTATCATGGGAGGTGTGCGGACTCCCCTTAGGCAATTTGCTAGCTGTGTTCTTGTTGATATTGATGACACCCTCGATAGCATCTTTAGCTCTGACATGGCTATTGGTTACTACGTTGCTCAAAGGGCTGGTATCGGTATCAACGCAGGTAGAATCCGTGGTATCAACAGCAAAATCAGGGGTGGAGAAGTACAACACACAGGGGTCATCCCTTTTCTCAAAAAATTTGAGGCAACTGTCAGATGCTGCACTCAAAATGGCATCAGAGGTGGATCAGCGACAGTCCATTTTCCCATTTGGCATCAAGAAATCGAAGACATCCTCGTCCTCAAAAACAACAAGGGCACGGAAGACAACAGAGTCAGAAAGTTAGACTACAGTATCCAGATTTCTGAGTTATTTTATAAGAGGTTTATTGCAGATGAGACAATCAGTCTATTCAGTCCTCACGATGTGCCTAATTTATACGATGCTTTTGGGACTCCTGACTTTGATTCTTTATACACCAAGTACGAAGCAGAGAAATCTATCCCCAGAGTTACAGTTAAGGCTCAGGAGATAATCCTTGCATTGCTAAAGGAGAGAGCAGAGACAGGTCGTATTTACATTATGAATATCGATCACTGTAACTCTCACTCTTCTTTCAAAGACAAGGTTAACATGAGTAACCTTTGTCAAGAGATCACCCTACCTACAGATCCTATTCAATCTATTCAAGGTCAGGGTGAGATCGCATTGTGCATCTTGTCTGCTATCAATGTAGGTAAGATCAATAGAGTAGAGGAGTTGGAGAATCTATGTGACCTTGCAGTCCGTGGTCTTGAGGAGTTGATTGACTATCAAGAGTATCCTGTTAAGGCAGCAGAAGAGTCTACTGTTGCACGTCGCTCACTTGGTATTGGTTACATCGGACTAGCACATTACCTTGCTAAGCAAGGTGTCAAGTATGATGATCAAGGTGCTTATGATCTTGTCCATGAGTTGACAGAATCATTCCAATACTATCTTTTGAGGGCATCAAATGCTCTTTCAAAAGAGAGAGGACCTTGTGGTAATTTCTCGGTCACAAAGTATCATGATGGAATTCTTCCTATCGATACATATAAGAAGGACGTAGATCAGATTACCTCGGTAGCATACCAACATGATTGGAATTCTCTTAGGGATGACATACAGAAGTTCGGACTCAGGCACAGCACTCTGTCCGCACAGATGCCTTCGGAGAGCAGCTCCGTTGTGTCTAACGCAACCAATGGAATCGAGCCACCTAGAGACTACTTGTCCATTAAGAAATCGAAGAAAGGACCTCTTAAGCAGATTGTTCCGCAATACAACACACTAAAGAATAACTACACTCTCTTGTGGGATATGAAATCCAATGAGGGATATATCAAGGTTGTTGCGGTCATGCAGAAGTTCTTTGACCAAGCAATCAGTGGTAATTGGAGTTATAATCCACAAAACTATGCTAATCAAGACGTGCCTATGTCCGTAATGGCAAACGACTTGCTCAATACTTACAAATATGGTTGGAAAACATCCTATTATCAAAATACATACGACAATAAGAAAGATGAAGACGAAACTTCTGCTAAAGTAGAAGACCTAGTTAATGATATACTGTCTGGTGATGAGGCAGACTGTGACGCTTGCAATGTATAAACCTAACCCTAAGAGAGAACGGATGTCTGTAACTGTTTTTAATAGCAACAAAATCGACACAACAAAACAACCAATGTTTTTCGGAGCACCCTTAGGGATGCAACAGTATGTGGATTATAAGTATCCAGACTTTGAAAGACTAACACAATCACAACTAGGATTCTTTTGGAGACCTGAGGAGGTATCTCTACAGAAGGATCGATCAGATTACAAAACACTAAACGATCAACAGAAGCATATCTATACTTCTAACCTTAAGTATCAAATCTTACTTGACAGTGTGCAGGGCAGAGGTCCTGGCATGGCATTCGCACCTTACTGTAGTCTTCCAGAATTGGAAGGTTGTATTGGTGTATGGAATTTCATGGAGCAGATTCATTCAAGATCCTATACACACATCATCAAGAATGTATACGCTGATCCATCAGAAGTATTTGATACAGTTTTAGATGACGAAAAGATTTTAGCTCGTGCCAAATCTGTTACAGGTGCATACGACGAATTCCTTGAAGCAGCAGGACAGTATGCAGACAGTAACTTCTGGAAACCAAGTTGGAAAGACAGTCCAACAACCCAGTGGACATTGCACGACCTCAAGAGAAAACTTTATAGGGCAGTTGCTAACGTCAACATCCTAGAAGGTATTCGTTTCTATGTTTCATTCGCATGCTCTTTCGCTTTCGGTGAGTTAAAACTCATGGAAGGGTCAGCAAAGATCATTGCATTGATTGCTAGAGATGAATCACAACATCTAAACATCACCCAAAAAATTCTCAAGAGATGGGATCAGGGTGACGATCCAGAGATGCAAGAGATTGCAAGAGAAGAAAGAGAAAACATCACACAAATGTTTATTGATGCTGTAGAAGAAGAGAAAGATTGGGCAACCTATCTGTTTTCTCAGGGCAGCATCATCGGTCTAAATGAAAGACTACTTACTCAGTATGTTGAGTGGACTGCAAACCGTCGTATGAAAGCGATTGGATTGACACCAGTCTTCGATCAACCTTTGAGCACTAACCCACTGCCATGGACAAACCATTGGTTGAATAGTAAGGGTCAGCAAAATGCTCCACAAGAGACTGAGATTGAGTCCTACATAGTAGGCGGTATCAAACAAGATGTTGGAAAAGAAACCTTCGCAGGATTTTCACTTTGAATTTCAGCACAGATGGGGCGGTGTCCCATCAGCAGTGCAACAATTTGAGGATTGGAGTAAGAAACAGAAGGGTATTTTTAGATTTATCCTTCTGAATTTTTGCCTACCTTGGTATGCAAAATGGTGGTTAGAATTTAAAGTCGATAAGACTATGCATGATGTTGATCAACAAATTGAAAACCTTGTTGATCAATGGAATGAGGAAGAAAAGAAACAAACCATCGTGGAAAGAACACCATCAGAAGTCGCAGGACTTGACAATCTCAGAATCACATCTTGGCCACCCCCTGACCAATGGTATACAGGACCACTTGAAGTTTTTGAGACAAGTCAAATCCCATCTCAAAAGACACAGGAGATTGCCGAATACCCCGATCCGTGGGAAGAGGCAACGTAAAGATAGAGGTTAAGTTAAATAACTAACCTTGCTAAATAGATCAGGATATGGTAACATATCAGTATCGTTCATCCCTTAGGGGACGCAAGTAAGTCGCGGAACGGATCGTTCATCCTATGATACATCTAGTTGGAATCCTTGTAGCAAGTGTAACTTGCTTGGACATATCTGAAAAGATTGACCGAGTTAGGGCACACCCAGATCTCACTCCCTTACAAAGGGAAGAGATCATAGAAATCTATGAGGTACATCTGACTGAGACCCTAGGTCTCGCATGCTCATGGGACGCAAACGACTAAAGGAACGGGCCTAAAAATCCAACTACTTTAGGAGTAAACTTATGACAATCATCACATATCGTGGCGTCAAGTATGACGCTGAGCAGTACAAGGCTAAAGTCCTTGCAGAGGCTGACCAAAAAAGAAATCACGAGCTCATGTATCGTGGTATCAAGGTGAGCAAAAAACTTACGGTTGCGTAAGCATCTGCTGATAATTCAAAGGAGGGGTTGACACCCTCCTTTTTTTATGCCATTATATATCTGTTGCCTGATCAGCAACAAGGGAGTGACCGAATAACCCTGTTGGAAATAGGCGGGGTAAAGTGATGGCTTAGAGGTGGTGCTCGCTGTTGGGAACAACAGAACCCCGACCAAGGGAAGTCAGACAGTGTGATCCTAATTTCGCTTTAGCGATTCCTCACACTTGTTGGTATGAAGTAATCCAACCTCCCACCCTACAATAAATAACGATAACTATGAGGAGAGTCATGAAACTATTTTTAGACAGTAGCAATACTGAAGTTGTGCATGACGCAGTTGCAACTGGATTGATTGATGGTGTAACTACCAACCCTTCGTTGATGATGAAAGAAGGTAAGGATCCAAGGGATGTTATCTTGCAGATTTGTAATATGTTTGGATGGACAGCATCTGTTTCTGCAGAAGTAGTCGGAGAGACAGCAGAAGAGATGCTCAATATGGCAGATGATTATATTGACATCCACCCCAGTGTAACTATTAAACTACCCCTCACACCCGAGGGTCTTAAGGCATGCAAAGAGTTGTCGGAGGATGGTATCTCCACTAACGTGACTCTTTGTTTCTCAGTCTCACAAGCAATCCTTGCTGCGAAGGCAGGTGCTACTTATGTGTCACCTTTCGTTGGTAGACTGAATGATAATTCTGTGTCAGGTGTTGAGTTGATTAGAGCAATCTCTGATGTATACAGACGACATGATGTAAACACAGAGATCCTTGCTGCATCCATTAGGGACGTGCATCAAGTTGGTAGATGCTTTGCAGTTGGTGCAAACATCTGCACTATTCCACCTGCAGTCTTCAACAAGATGTATAATCATGTGTTGACTGATAAAGGTTTGGAGCAATTTAATTCTGACTGGGCAACCTTACAAGACAAACTATCATGAATTACGATAAGGTAAAACTTATTGCACACAATCTTAAACTCCTCGCAGAGAGTTTGGAAGATGCTATTAAGGAAGATGTTGAGGCATATAAACCTATTGTCTCCGATCACTACACACTCAAGGAAGGTATGTCGTATAGATACAATGGAGATGATGATGGTGACCCTGATTGAAACCCCAGAGTGCTAAAGCAAAAGGAAGAAACTTTCAAAAGTGGGTAAGAGAAATGCTCATTGAGCATCGTGACGTCCACCCTGAGGACATTGAGTCTAGAAGTATGGGTGCAGGTGGCGAAGATCTTATCATGGCAAGAGCAGCAAGAGAAAAGTTTCCCTTCTCTATTGAATGTAAAAATGTAGAGAAACTTAATGTATATGATGCATACGATCAAGCGTGTGCAAACGCAGGTGACCACACACCTGCTCTTTTTATGAAGAAAAATAGGAAGAAGGCACTAGTCGTGTTGGATGCCGAGTGGTTTATTAAGCATTTTAACCCTTGACAGATGGACAGAGACCATATATACTTACGAGAGTTACACTACCGAATCATGGCACCCATCGAATTCGTAGACTCAGTTGAGTTTCTTATTGATAAATTGCACTACCTTATTGAGGAAGGCAAAACCGAGGAGGCAGAGACGGTAGCAAAGCAGATCCGAGAGCTTGAAGAAGCATGATGGAATTCCCATTCCGAGTCCCGATCTGCACCTATGAGATTGAAGACTGGACAGAGAAGAAAGAAACTATCAAACTACCAGACCCTAACGAAAAACATTTGGATCAGGGTGTGGAGGTCTATACAGATTTTTTTGAGTGGGATCATGCGGGTATCCTACCACCATATGCTGACTCAGTATTTGATGCAGCAGCGATACCTATTAACAAATTTAAAAAGAGTGGTTGTATGGGACGCAATCATATGATGGAGATCTCATCCATGTGGTTTGAGTCTCAGTTTGCATCACACAAACATCGTGTCCACAATCATGGTATGTATGGATGGTCATCTGTTTTATACTATGACTTCGATCCAAACATTCATCAACCTACTACTTTCTATTCACCCTTCCACGACTTTAGGGATGGCAACTTGATGTCCTATGTGCCACCAGTTAAGGAAGGGTCTATTGTGTTCTTTCCTGCTGCACTGCATCATGAGGCACCACCGAATAGATCACCAGTCAAACGGACAATCATATCTTTTAACATCAAAGGACATGTAGACAAAACTAAAAAGGTAATATGAAATTCTTTACAGGTGATGACTTTCAATTAAATACAAACTTAGAATTTATCAAAGAAGAAGTAAACGGTAGACCGATCGTTTACATTGATAACATATATAAAAATCCAGACAGGGTGGTAGAGTATCTACAAAACTGTCCTATTATTTCACACAAACCACAAGATCCTCAGGCAGCAAATGGTGTTGAGTTTTTTGATGGTAGACAAGCAATTACAGAAGCATATGATCGACAATGGTTTGACATACACAGGGAAGCCTCCACCTTACTAGGCATCTCACAGAATACATACTTTCAAGGAGGTTGCATGTTTAATATGACCATGTTAAACTCCTTACCTAAGGGTCATTGGTTTCCCCATACTGACCCCCACTGCATCAACGGACTAGTTTATCTCAACAAGTGTAACGATTATGGACCAGGCACATCTTTCTACAATTCCTTCGACTACAACGGAGGAGGTGAGCACTTCAACCCATGGTGTGACGATGCAGATGAATCCCACTGTATACTAGATCGATATAACTGTGCTGTCTTTTTCAATGGAGACATCTATCATTCCATGAGACTGGTAGGTAACACCTTCATAGACAGACCACGGTTTACTGAGGTACATTTCCTCACTTATTGATTCAGTAGCTCAGTGGATAGAGCAACTGTCTTCTAAACAGTCGGTCGTTGGTTCGAATCCAACCTGAGTCGTTGGGCTTTATGCCCATGTTACAACAGAATAGGAGTCTACTTATGACTGTACAGAAGCGTTTCGCCGATTGTTTGTCCGTCCTTAGGTCAGCAGTAAACGGTGAGGTAGAATTGGACACGGAGTATCCATCTCTTTTCCAAGCACTATGTCGGTTTTATGCCGATAAACGCCACGTCCATTTCTGGGGTATTGACGTTGAAGAAGATTATGCAATTTTAATTGACCACCTTAATGATGATTTGATTTATGGATGACGAGAGGTATATTGTATACAGAGATTTGTTTCCTAAGCACGTTGCTGTGGACTGGGAAGCAGTATTGATGTATGTAAATGCCACACTCAATGACCCTACAGGTTATTGTCATTGTATAAGTGACGGAGGACCGCCTTCTTATATGTCTAAATGGAGAAGGGGGAGTGCTGCTCCTCCTTCTTTTACTATGGCTCGTAGAGAGTTTGAAGAATGGGCAGGACACGAGTGTCAAAACATGGATGTCTATGTGTCATACTTCGCACCTGCTGATACATTCGGCAGGCATAATGATCAGGAGAATGTCCTCATCATTGGTGTCAAAGGAAGGACATCATATAGATTCGATACTAACGCATGCGAAACATGCCTAGCAGATATCGTTACAATTAATCCTGGCGATGCTCTATACATACCCAAAGGGATGTATCATGAGGCATCCCCCAAATCTCCTAGAGCAATCTTTAGTTATAGAGTAGATGTTAAATCCTGAGATAACAACATACAAGAATAAAATCTGCACCAAAGATAGTGATTTTATCTGGGGTGACTTCATCAGTGATGAAGCAGTCTCAGAGATTGTAAACTTCTACAGGCATCAACAATTCCTACCTTACATTGAAGGTCAACTCATGGAGGAAGGACAGGTAAAAACAAACAAAGAATTTAAAGATTCTCGTGACCTGCATGTGCCATTCCAAGCAGCAGTCATGCATTGTGAGAAGTATCTCGTTGAATTACAAAGGATTTTAGAGTTATACATGGATAGGTTTCCTTTCTGTGAGTTATCTGACTTCCGTATCAACGAGCCACTCTCTATACAATGGTATCCTAAGGGTGGTGGTTTTAAACTCTGGCACACTGAGAGATCTAACTGCCTACCAAGCAATGTGTATAGACACCTTGTCTTCATGACATACCTAAACGATGTGCCCGACGGTGGCACCGAGTGGTTTCACCAAGACAAGTATGTCCCTGCACAGAAGGGATACACAGTCATCTGGCCTAGTGATTGGACACACTTCCATAGAGGTAGAGTGTCAGACACGAAGGAGAAGATGATTATTACAGGATGGTTTTCTTTTCAATAAAACTAATGTATCAACCAGACTTCGACACACAAGATGAAAAATGGAATAGGGGACTTGATCTCTTCATTGAGTCTCTCCATGAGCCTGATCCTAAACTTAGAGGGTGTGCACACAATCAGAAATGTTTTAATGAGTTGATGTGGATCAGACAATATATGATTGATTACTGTCGGACTCTAAGACGATGAGGTTTGCAGGCATCACACTCATTGTGACACTTATATTAGTGTCCATGGCTATATGGGAAAGTGGCATCATTAACGGTAGAATACCTATACAATGACACATGACCCTATGACTAAAGCAAAGGTAATCCTAGACAGATTTCCATACCGTTACGTTGAGTGCGGTAAACTAGAAATCAATGGCATGCCTGATTTTCGCATTCTCAAATACAATGAGATCACTGGTCATTATCAGACCATGTATTACCTTGACAATTCGATACAGTTAGACTATTGTATCGAGGATCCCGAATACACCAAGTGGTTAGACCCAGACCCTGAGGTCGCTGCATACGGTGGACTTAAAGGGGATCATGTTGTATCACCTTACATTTAATGGCATACGCAAACGAATTTCATGACGCTGTGGCAGCAGTTAAAACTGCCTTCAAGTGGGCACTCGATAATGATATCGATGACCAGACTACTGGTGAGTTGTGGAGACATTATCAGGGATTGAAGACAATCTCTGCTTCACAGAAACCAGTAGAAACTTTCGGAGTAGATTTCGGTGACCTAAACGTCGGGATCGATAGCGATTACTACGGTGCAGCAGGCACTGTGCCGATCCAAGGGGGAGCAGGTTCGGATGTCGTCACATTTGGGGCTTGACAGAAATTTAATCTTTCCTATATAATTATGTAACATAACTTAATAAAGTTTTATGACTGTTATTACTGAAGACCGTGGTCGCCAAAACATGTTTGCAAAGGAACCACCTATGCAAGTTATGGATGTTTCCGTCACACACAATGAGAAAGCAGAATTGTTGAATGGTCGTCTTGCTATGCTTGGCATCCTCTCAGCAGTAATTTCATATGCATTCTCTGGAAGCATTTTCTTTTTTGGTGCTTTCGGCATCTAACCTCAACAACAACTAACAACTACAGGAGCAATTCTCATGACCCCAGAAGCAGAAAGATTTAATGGATGGGCAGCAATGCTTGGATTTATCGCAGCAGTTGGTGCTTACACATTTACAGGACAAATTATTCCTGGTATTTTTTAATGACAAATAAAGTAGCAGCAATCGAACCACAGAAAAAAGTGGCAGAGACATGGAATGGAAGACTTGCTATGCTCGGTCTAATCGCAGCAGCAACATCTGACATTCTTACAGGACATATGTTTTTCGGTATCTTCTAATGTCTGATGCAATGTCCCAAACGTATCATGATGTAATGGAAGTCTACAAGCAACCCATGTCCGTTAAGGTTATCCCTAACGTCCTACGCTTTGCAGCGTGGGGATCTACATTCTTGTTTGCGGTGGGACTTTCACAAGTTGCATATGCATGATACTATATACAATAGCGTAACTAATAATTATGAATATCCCGAGTGTCGAATTTATCTTCGTCCGTCAAAAGGACTGTAACGATAAAGCATTTGGTTTTGACAAAGTAAACTCGGTGGACTTACTAGGTAAGGGCAAGCATGTAGTGTTTGCTCTACCTGGTGCTTTCACTCCCACATGCACCCAATTCCAACTCCCTTCTTACGAAGCTAGTTATAGCAAATTCAAAGAGGAAGGTGTAGATGAAGTTTGGTGTATTTCTGTGAACGATGGATTCGTAATGAATGCATGGCAGAAAGAGTTAGGTATTGAGAAGGTGAAGTTGATTCCCGATGGTAATGCCATGTGGACTGGACTAATGAATCAACTGGTCACCAAAAATGACAAGGGTTTTGGACTCCGCTCATGGAGATACGCATGTGTCATCGAAGACGGTGTGATTACCAAAATGTTTGAAGAGCCTGGTAAAGTAGATGACACGGATGAGGATCCTTACGAGGTATCCTATCCAGAAAATGTTGTCAACTGGATCAGGACTGGTGAAACTTTTTAAGTTAGAAATCTATGATGGTAGCGAATGGTTACCTCTAAACAACTATCGACACCTCTCTAAAGCAAAAGCAAACTTTCTCTACTACCTAAGTCAACTGATGTGCGTTAAACTAGGTAGAGATATTTCCTTTACCGTAAGAATTGCAGAAGATGACTAACGACTTCTCCTCCGACTGGCGATACAATGATGGAAACATGCATGCTCGCCAGTTTTGTTTGAACGCATTTGTCTATGCTAAGATTCCCTTGACCAGAGACGTCTATGAATTCTGTGCTCTGTATATTAGTCAAGGACTTTTTCAACAACACCTCGACTCCATGAAGGAGGGTGGAGGGTTTCATGAAAAGGCAATCCACGATGAAATTTTAACTTGTTATCATAAGTATGGTCAGGAATTTTTAGGCATGCCCGACCCTCTCATTTGATACTTGACAGAATCCACCAAAAGCCTATATACTAAGAAGCGTGTTGATCCCAACACCATGTAACGGTTTCGTTACACATACTCCTCCCTTTAACCGAGACCTGTGGGGAGGTTAAGCAAGTCTCTAATACCTTTACCTGAGGGTGGTAGAGGAATATTCTAACAGTGTCCCCTGCACTATTACTATACCCTTTTTTCAATGACTACACTTTCACGTCGCAATAGTGGCGAGTTGCTCCAAGGATGGGAGCAGTTTTGCCAGTGGGTCACCAATACAAACAACAGAATCTACGTTGGTTGGTTTGGTGTGCTCATGATTCCATGTCTGCTCACTGCTGCAGCATGTTTTATCGTTGCATTTATTGCAGCACCACCTGTCGATATCGACGGTATCCGCGAACCAGTAGCAGGATCTCTACTCTATGGAAACAACATCATCTCAGGAGCAGTCGTCCCAAGCTCAAACGCAATCGGACTACACTTCTACCCAATCTGGGAAGCAGCAACAGTTGACGAATGG
>Ga0208405_1000152_pt1 | contig 11954 bp, 17 predicted proteins | sample ETNtaG_32_FD_185766 | JGI IMG/M metagenome (GOLD analysis project Ga0208405, IMG submission 185766) | Marine microbial and viral communities from oxygen minimum zone, Eastern Pacific Ocean - ETNP201302PF84A (SPAdes) (version 2) | ecosystem: Environmental > Aquatic > Marine > Oceanic ... | reverse complement strand
CTGAAGATGTTGTTACATGTTGGGGTGACGGTACACCCATGAGAGAGTTTCTTTATGTTGATGATCTAGCAGACGCATGTATGTTTGCTATGGAACATTATGAAAATGCTGAACTACTTAATGTTGGATCAGGTCAAGATGTTTCTATTTTTCATCTAGCACATAAGGTTGCTGCTGTTACTGGATACAAAGGTAAGATAGAATGGGATACTAGTAGACCTAATGGAACACCTAAGAGACCATTAGATTATAGTAAACTAACTGCTAAAGGATGGAAACCTAAGTATACATTAGAAAAGGGTCTCGCTGAGGCATATAAATGGTTTATAGAACACACTTTTATACAGACTAAATGATTGGTATTAATTATGTTGGCAAGCGTAAAGAGCGTCTAGCAAATCAGATGTTTCAATATGCTGCTGTGAAAGGTATATCAAAAAACAGAGGGTATAATTGGTGTGTGCCTCCATCTAATTGGAAATCTAGTAAGGATGATTGGCAAGAGCATCAACTGTTCCAACCATTCAAACTTACTTCAATGAATCCTTTACAAGTACAAAGGATTGATGATAGTCGTCCTGTTGTAGAAGAAAAATCATTTCATTTTGACGAAGAGTTATATAATAATTGTCCAGATTTTGTATCACTTCTTGGATTTTTTCAATCAGAAAAATATTTTTTAAATGTTAGAGAAGAATTACTAGAAGACTTTACTTTTCTTGATGAGATTGCAGATCCATGTAAGGAAATGATGAGGGGAGTTGATAATCCTATTGCACTTCATGTAAGAAGAACAGACTATATTCACTATAAACACCATCCTATTGTTGATATAAATTACTATAGGAAAGCACTGAGTATGTACGACTCAGATCGCACCGTCGTCATTTTTTCAGACGATCCTTCTTGGTGTATGGAGCAGGAATTATTTTCTGATGATCGTTTCATAGTATCACAAGCAGACAATCAGTATATTGATCTTTGTTTAATGACCATGTGTGATGATTTTATTATTGCTAACTCATCATTCTCTTGGTGGGGTGCATGGTTGTCTACTAATAAAGACAAGAGAGTGATTGCACCATCTAAATGGTTCGGTCCTCCTTTGAATGTTCAAAATAATACCAAGGATTTATATTGTAAAGGTTGGGAATTAGTATGAAAGTTGCATTACCTAATGGAAAGTTAGCGGTTATATTCATTGGTACTAATAAGTATCTTGAATTTTTCCCTAGTTATTTTAATTCTTGTATGGATAATCTAGCTCCATCTAGTTTTATTGAAAAACATTTCTTTGTTTTTAGTGACGGTAAAGTAGAAGGAGAACTTCCTGATAATATTACATTTGTTCCTACAGAACATAAACCTTGGCCAGCAATTACCTTAGAAAGATTTCATACTATCTTAAAGATAGAGGATAAACTTAAGGACTTTGATTGGGTTCTTTTCTTGGATGCTGATATGGAAGTCAGACAAAGAGTAGAGAGCAACGAATTGTTTACTGCTAAAGATTTTATCGGAGTTCATCATCCATGTCATTACAAAACTGGCACAGGAACCTATGAAAGGAACCCTAAGTCAGAGGCATGTGTGACAGGTGATCAAATCAATTACTATCAAGGATGTTTGTGGGGTGGTAAAACTTCTGCTGTCATTCCTATGATGAAGACTCTGAAAGATAGAGTTGACAAGGATTATGAGAATGATATAATAGCAGTGTGGCATGATGAAAGTCATCTTAATAAATTCTTCATTGAGAATGAAGATAAATTACATGCTCTTTCACCTGACTATGCATTTCCAGAATGTTATCCTGACTATCCTTTTGAACAAAAAATTGTACATCTAGCAAAAGACAATAAATCTTATCAACAATGACAGATCCTAATGCATGGCAAATGCCAACCTTCTATACTTCTGACAAAGCATCTAAACTCAGAAGAACTTTTCCTGGTTTACATCTAGTAGACAGGCAAAATTTTTCTCAGTGTTATCAGGACATGTTTGTTTTGTGTATGCTTGATGGAAAACCTCAAGGAACATTCGTAGAGATTGGGTCAGGACATCCTGTTATTTCTAACAATACTGCTCTTCTAGAGTCTAGATATGAATGGACAGGTATAGGTTTTGAAATTAAAGAGCACGAGGCAGACCTGTATAATGAGCACCGTAAATCACCAGTTGCTTTCGGTGATGCTACTACTGCAGACTTTGATGCTTTGTTTGAAGAGGTTAAATTAGGACCAGTATTTGATTATCTGCAGGTTGATTGTGAACCAGCACAAGTCACATTCGATGCCTTGAAAAAAATAGATCTATCCAAGTACAAATTCGCAGTTATTACATTTGAACATGACTCGTACAATGATGGCAACACTGTCAGGGATGCTTCAAGAGAGTATCTTAAGTCTTTTGGTTATAAGCTTATTGCTGATAACATCTCGGTAGATGACTCCCATCCATTTGAGGATTGGTGGTGTCATCCAGATTTAGTTCCATCACATTGCATAGATGATATGCTTTGTGTTGATGGAGAGACGAAAAAAGCAGAGGACTATATGTTAATTCCACTAACAGTTATGAAATGAATGAATTCACGGTCTTAATCTACCTTGTGTTTTTTGTAGCATTATTTGCTGCTACTTTTGCATATATGTTTAAGATGATGACCACAACTTTACAAGAGTTTGATAAAGTAAGTAATCCTGGTAATGTAAAACAAAATTTGCATCCCGAAATGAGGGATGTAAAATCTGGGGAGTCTCTTCTTGTATTCAATCCTCAACAAGATGATGATGATGACGATGACGAGGGTGATGTTATTATTGTACGAAAATGAAATGTGTTCTTTGGGGTTACCCATTACATACTGATACCTATTCATATGTTCATGAGGGATTTAAAAAAGCATTAGAGCGTAGCGGTCATAAAGTTTACTGGTTTCATGATAAAGAATATCCAGATGATTTTGATTACGATGATTGTGTTTTCTTTACTGAAGGTTATGCTGATAAAAACATACCTTTAAGATCATCATCTGTTTATTATGTGCATGTATGTGTCAATCCTCAGAAGTATCTTGGTAATGTAAGGAAACTAATTGATGTTCGTTATCATCAAGATAGTATGGACAATGATAACTATGAGTTTCATCATGATCTTAATGATTTTGAAGAGTTAGATACTGGAGTTTGTATTGATAGAAGAGAGTCACAGGTACAAGGATATGATATAACATATCTTGCTTGGGCAACTGATCTTATGCCAGAAGAATTTGATGAAGACTGGGTAAATATTGAAAGAGAAAAAATATATTATCACATTGGTAGTGTGTCAGCAGATGGTCGTTTTAAGAACGCACACCTGATACAAGAATTTGGACAAATGTGTGCTAAAATAGATGTGAAGACTGCATGGTCTAATCCTTGGACTAATCCTCTTGAAGGTGATGTCATGAGAGATCTTATGCAAAAGTCTTTCTTGTCTCCTGACTTGAGGAATGATACCCATAAGAGATGGGGTACTAAAACTTGTAGATTATTTAAGACTATGAGTTATGGTAATTTAGGATTAACTAACTCACCTAAACTTGCTGAGTTTGCTGGTCCTGAAGTCATCTGTAAAGAAAGCATTCCAGAATTATTTGAAGAAGGTCTTCGTCATATGAATGACAAGGAACTTATTCTTAGGCAGATGCGACACACAAAAAAGCATCATACATATGTTAATCGTATTAATGGACTCTTGAGATTGTTATGACAAAACTTAGTTTTGGTTTCATCGTTGGTGGTGGAGATAGTTATTATAAAAATTTGATGAGAGCTTGTGAATCTTTAGAAAGAATCAAACAAGATCATGAGATTGTTATCATTGATATGGAAGATCGTCTTTCAATAGATGATCCCAAGGTCAAGATTGTAAAAGCAACTCGTGAAGAACTTAAGAATGAGGACTCTAGAAATTGGTTCCAACCTCACATATGGGCAGAGAGATATAATCTGTTTAAACATGTAGAAACTGAACATTGTTTTTACATGGATACCGACACTGTTGTTATCAATGATAGAGTTGATGAACTGATTGAAGAAGCACAAGATAATTTTTTATGTACTCAGCATTGGTGGGTGCCTACTCTTGCTGACTACATGAATAAAGTAGAAGTAATGCATGCTGGATTGTCTAACTATCTTCCTGATAATAGACACTCATATAATTATGCATCATCAGGTGCATTCTTATTCCAGAAGGACAAGCATGATCATATCTTTAATCGTTATGGTGAAATCTTTGAAGATATATTTAAGGATGGTGGAGTCCATCCTGGTGTTACTGATGAGTTTGTTCTTTGTTTAACTTTGAATGAACTAGGAGGATATCATTTTACTAACGGTGCATTCAATCATTGTGCTGCTGCTGATCAGCAAGACATGAAACTTATTGATGGTGTATTCTATGGTAAGAATCCACAAGAAGATGAGTATGAAAAAGTATTTTTATTTCATAGTGCATATCAAAATGTATCATCATTAATAACACATAGTCCTGCTTTCCATGAGGACATTAAGAAAGTTATGTACTGGGAGGATTATCAATGAAGATTGCTCTAATAGGTCCTGGCATAATGCAGATTCCACCAGACGGTTGGGGTGCTGTAGAGATGTTGATTTGGGATTACACAGTAGTCCTTAGAGAACTTGGACACCGTGTTGAAATAATTAATACACCTGATAAAGAACTTATTAAATTTGAAGTTGAGCATGGTAAGTATGATGTTGTACATTTACATTACGATGTCTTTACTGATATAATTCCTGATCTTATTCCTTTATGTAAGAGACTCATAGTTTCTAGTCACTATCCATTTGTAAATACACCTCACATGTGGGGCAGAGATAACTATGGAATCATTGCTGATAAAATGATTCACAATAAAGATTTTACTATCTTTGCATCAAGTCAGAAAGATATTGATTCATGGGTTACATATGGTGCTAAGAAAGAGAACTGTTGGTTGAGTAAACTAGGTGTAAGACCTTACCCATATAAATTTGATGAGTTTGCTAGTTGGGATAGAACATTATGCTTCTCTCAAATTGTAGATCGTAAGCGTCAGTATCTTCTAGAAGATATAGACACTGTTGATTTCATGGGAAGGATGGAGCGTGGTGGTAAATTTAAAAATACATCAAACTATAAGGGTGAGATACCTAGAGAAAAATTGAATGAGTATATTACATGTTATTCTAATATTGCATTGCTTAGTGAGGTAGAAAATACTACACCTCTAGTTATCAAAGAAGGATTAATATGTGGTCTAGGTGTTGTATGTTCAGAGACTGTTGCTGCTGAGTTAGATACATCTAAACCTTGGATAGATGTGATTCCAGAGAAGGAAATAAATAATGTCGAAACTGTTCTTGATACTATAGAAAAGAACAGACAAGTGGCTAAGCAACATAGAAAAGAGATCAGAGAATACGGTATCAACGAATTCGGTCTTGAAAATATACTTGCTTATGAATACATTCCTAAACTTGAATCATTATTATGAAAATTAGTATTGTAGGACCTGCTACACCAATTCCACCTGTGGGATGGGGAGCAGTTGAGAGTTTGATCTGGGATTATAAGGTAAACTTAGAAAGATTAAGCCATGAAGTTGACATAATAAACATCAACAATCCCAAAGAGATCATTAAAAGAATTAATGATTTTAAACCAGACTTCGTACACATACAATACGATGATTGGATTGTATTATATCCTTATATACAGTATCCATGTGCGTGTACAACACACTTTGCATACCTTGAGCAACCACATAAGATGGATGCTTACAGTAGAATATTCGGACTCTTTCAAGATGTTAAACCAAATGTATTCTGTCTCTCAGATAGTATTAAAAAAGCCTATTCTATACTTGGTGGTATTGCTGATGATAGGTTATTTGTTGTCCCTAACGGAGTTGATCTCACCAAGTTCCGTCATACAGATAATCCAGAATTCCCTGATCGTAGCATCTATCTAGCAAAGATAGATTACCGTAAGCGTCAGCATAAGTTCCAGTCCATAGACAGTCTCTTCTTTGCTGGTAATATAGCAGACAAAAGATTTAATGAGAATCATAATTACCTTGGTGAATGGAAGAAAGAATATCTACATGACTATCTAACAGACTATGGTAACCTTGTTCTACTATCAGATGGTGAAGCACACTCTCTGGTAATCATGGAAGCATTTGCTGCAGGGTTAGGTGTGGTTGTAAGTGAGTTTGCTACTGCTAATCTAGATATTGATAAAGAATTTATTACTGTGGTTCCAGAAGATAAGATTGACGATCCACAATATGTGGAGTATCTTATTAAAAAGAACAGAGAATATTCTGTTGCACATAGAGATGAGATCTTAGAGTATGCTGAGAATTTTTGTTGGGCAAAAGTAATTAAAGATCATTACTTACCTACCGTTCAAAAGGTGATAGACAATCATGGATAAAAATAAATCTGCATCAAAATTAAAAGATATTCCACACATCTATTGGATCAATCTAGATGGAAAGGAAGATCGTCGTGTTCGTACAGAACAGATGCTTTCTTATTGGGAAGTAGCAAACACTAGAATCTCTGCATATGATGGTAGAGATGATGACCTTAGTGATATTGTTTATGGTAAGTATCCTGATAATATGTCATCAGGTGAGATAGGTTGTGTTACATCTCATCTTAAAGCAATTCAATACTGGATGGAAAATTCAGATGATGAGTATGCAATCATGATGGAAGATGATTGTGACATGGACTCTGTTAAACACTGGCCATTCACTTGGAAAGAATGGTTTAGATGGGCACCTGCTGCTTGGGATATACTACAGATAGCAGTTATCAATCCAGCAATACCTGTAATGCAAATTCATCATAGGTTTGTAAATGATTTCTCTACTGCTGCCTATGTTATCAATCGCACATATGCAAAAAAACTTCTAGGATTGTATGTAAAGAAGGGAAAATACAAATTAGATTGTAGAATTAAACCTAGGTCTGTAGCAGATGATTTAATCTATAACAGTGGTTTGACCTTCTCCATGCCCATATTCATGTATAGATGTGACATGGGATCTGATATTCATAATCAACATGTGGATGTTTATCATCGTAATTGTCACGATGCACTCTGGAACTTCTGGAGAAACGATGCTCCTCTAGTGGAGGACTGGAATCAGTACTTCGATTTGAATCCATATCTAGGCAAATTGCCACCAGGATTTGAAAACGCTTGACAAGATGATAGTAGTCTGCTATACTAAATAACTTCATACAAAGGACTCGAAAGATCGTAACCCTGTGTGTATGCAAAGACTCCCATGTCGGGGAGACTAACATCCGCAGGATTTTTTATTGTCTTGCGAGAAACTAAAACAAACATGTCTATTAAATCAACAATCGCTGCAGTAGCAGCAACTCCTCTTCTAGTATCTGGTGCAGCTTTTGCTGGTCCATATGTTAATATAGAAGCAAGCGGATCATATCCTGATGGTGCTTATACAACTGGTACAATTGAAACAGTAGTTGGATACGAGGGAGAAACACCTGGTGGTCTTGGTTGGTATGTATCTGGTGGTCCTACAGTGACTCACACAGAAACAACTGATGACTTCGGTGATGTAGAATTAGTTGGATACCTTGGTGGTTCTTACGATAAGTTCTACGGAGAGTTATCTGGAACAACTGCAGAAGATGATATCAACTGGGGTGCTAAAGCAGGTGTTAAGTTCACTTTCTAAAGTGTAACACTTTTGATACAATAAGACCTCCTTATGAGTAATATAAGGGGGTCTTTTCCATGTGTGGGTACCCGAATGTGTAGATATTTGACAAAATTTAATCTTTGCTATATAATTATGTTACATTACTTAACAATACAAGTTAATGACTTCATCAAAACTAGTAACTGAATCAGGTGGAAGGCAAAACATTTATAGTGTTGAACCAAAACCTTACATCGATGAGAACATCTCTTATGAATCTTATGCAAAAAATGCAGAGAAGATTAATGGTAGATGGGCAATGCTAGGTCTCGTAGCAGGAACTATTTCCTACATCGCTACAGGCAACTTCTTTTTCTTTGGACTCGCAGGATTCTAAGGTTGAAGAATATCAAATCACAATTCACAATTCAAAAAGAGGACAATCTCATGACCCCAGAAGCAGAAAAGTTTAATGGATGGATGGCAATGCTAGGTTTCGTAGCAGCAGTAGGTGCTTACGCAACAACAGGACAAATCATACCTGGCATATTCTAAATGAAATATTGGAAAGAAGCAGAGCAAACAAATGGTCGTCTTGCCATGATGGGTTTGCTCGCAGCCGTGGTGAACTACGGTTTTACAGGATGGATCATACCTGGTATATTTTAATTACAAAAGGTCTCTTACAATTCTACCCCTATTAAATCTAAGAACAATGAACGACAAGCAATCAAAAGCAGTAGCAGAAAAATTAAATGGTAGACTAGCAATGCTAGGTATCATCGCAGGTATCGGAGCATACCTAACAACAGGTCAACTGATACCAGGTTTCGTATAATGAGAAGCGTACCAGTACCCTTAAAAGTTGTACCATACATCTTCATGGTAGCAGTTATCTCTGCTATTCCTATGGGTGTACTGGTATAAAGTATAAATACTTATTCTTAACAAATCTTAACACAACCATTATATGACGGAACTTGCAACCTCAAACGATATATCATTCTTTCAAGCAATCATCTGGTGTTTCTATCCTATAGGAGCGTTAGTATTTTTTGAACTAGTTCTTCGTGCATTAAACGACGATGACGATGATGACTTTGAAGGTGGCAAGGGTGTTAAGATCTCGGAACCACTTCGTGTTCCAGTAGGTGCTTGATATGAGTAAAAATACCTATATAATAATATAAACATTTTTACTCAGTCATGCAACAATTATTTTTTCTAGCAGTATTACTTACCGTAGCGTCCACAAATGTCTCTCAATTCGCTTTTGCATAGTCCATACAGAGAACTCTATGAGTTTGGTTTCTTTGTCTGTATTGGTATAACCGCAGGAAGTCTTGGTATAATATAATATAAGTTATAATAATTTTAATATGATCAGGAAGAAAAGAATACCTGATATGGATTTCATTCTATCAGGAGAAGTAATAGACGATGGTGTTATAAAAGATACTTATTATTCTACCTCAGCATGGTTTGCTGATAAGAAGGTTATATTGTTTGCTGTACCTGGTGCATATACTCCGACATGCACTGAAGATATGCTTCCTAATTGGGAGGAATATTATGATAAATTTGAGAAAGATTTTGGTATAGATTCTATCTATTGTACTGGTGTTAATGATGGATGGGTAATGAATGCATGGAAAGATTCATTAGGCATTGAGAAAATAGAAATGCTTCCCGATGGTAATGGAGAGTTAGCAGAATCATTAGGTATGTTAGTTAAAAAAACTAATCGTGGATTTGGTAATAGGTCTTGGAGGTATGCAGCATATGTAGTTGGTGGTATAATAGAAGAGTTGTTTGAGGAACCAGGTAGAATGAATAATTGTCCTAACGATCCTTATTCTGTATCTGATCCTGCTCATGTCTATAAAGAACTGAGTAAAAAACTCCTCTAAATAATTCACTAATATAATTAATCATGCAAAAAATTATTAATGTCATCGCAGTGTCGTCTGGTATTGTATCTCTTGCCATTGTTGTTGGTGGGGTATCTGTATATGTCAGCAGAGATGCCATCATTGATGGAATTAAATCACAAATTATGGGATCAGTTACTGAATCTCTTCCAGGCATTGGTGCATTGGAAGGAGCAACAGCTCCATTAGGAGATTTCGCAGTACCTACTACACCTAAACCTACTGCTAATACTGGTGGTGGATTTGGTGGTTTAGTAACTCCTAGTAATCCATTATAAATGAAGATAGCAATTGTTGGTGCAGGTAACGGTGGTTTAATCGTTGCTCTGCACCTTTTGCGTGAGCATCATAATACTGATGTAGAGATTGAGATATACTATGACCCATCTATTCCTATTGAAAAGGTTGGTCAAGGATCTCTTCCAAATTTTACTGGTATTGTTTCTGAAGTATTAGATATTGATTGGTATAATAATCCAATAGATGCCACAATAAAATCTGGTATATTATATGAGGGATGGGGTCAGAAGAAAGATAAATTCTTCCACGCATTCCCTATGGATTTTGTTGCGACACATTATTCTCCTTATAAACTGAGAGAATATATGATTGAAAAAAATATATGTAAGTTTATAGAACAGAATGTAGAAGATTGTAATGATATAGATGCTGATTATGTTTTTGATTGTAGAGGAACACCTAAGGATCTTTCAGAATATAATACTATAAAGAATCCTTTGAACTCTGTTGTTTTAGGACAGAAAAATGAGGTAGATTATAATCAACAATGGACTAGGGCAGTAGCAACTCTTGATGGATGGACATTTGTTATTCCAAATAAAAATTATACTTCGTATGGTTATCTTTATAATAATAAGATAACTTCTGACTATGATGCAAGAAAAAGTATGCACTTAGCATTTGGTGTTCTTCCAGATACCACAGTAAATTTTGATAACTATGTTGCTAAGGAACCTATTCAAAACGATAAGGTTATTCTTAATGGTAATAGACTATTGTTTATTGAACCATTAGAAGCTAGTGCTGTAGAATGTTATTTAAGATGGACTACCTTAGTATCTCAATGGATCTTTGATGGTAGGTCAAAGAGTTCAATTCTTGAACAATTTAGTAAAGATATTTTTGAGCATCAAAACTTTATTCTTTGGCACTATGCTAATGGTTCAAAGTATAATACAGACTTCTGGCAACATGCTATGGACATGAGTAGGAATCATGTTTACGATGATCGTTTCTTTGAATACATTGAGGTTGCTCAATCAAAATCTAGGATAGAATTAATTGACGAAACTGAAGAAGTCACCTACGGTCAATGGCATAATACTACCTTTAAAAACTGGATTGATAATGTCTTTCCAACTGCTTGACAAAACTTTACAATTCATATATAATAAGGATTGCGTGAGTTTCCTCACAAACAAACTGCTCCCAACCAAGACCTCTGTAGGCAGTATAATACTTCGTCTTTTATCCAAGAGTAGAAGGGATTCTTGGAAATATGTTTCGCATCTAACCCTTGATGCCCTACATACAAATCGTCTTTTTAAATGACAACTCTTTCAAATACACGCAGACAAGGTGGACTCCTACAGGGATGGCCTGAGTTCTGTGAGTGGGTAACTTCAACAAACAATAGAATCTATGTTGGTTGGTTCGGAGTACTCATGATCCCATGCTTGCTAACAGCAGCAGCATGCTTCATCGTTGCTTTCATAGCAGCACCTCCAGTCGATATCGACGGAATCAGAGAACCAGTTGCAGGTTCTTTCATGTATGGTAACAACATCATCTCTGGTGCAGTTGTTCCTTCATCAAATGCAATAGGTCTACACTTCTACCCTATCTGGGAAGCAGCAACAGTAGACGAATGGTTATACAATGGTGGTCCTTACCAACTTGTTATTTTCCACTTCCTTATTGGAATCTCTGCCTACATGGGTAGACAGTGGGAACTATCATATAGATTAGGTATGAGACCTTGGATATGTGTAGCATATTCTGCTCCAGTATCTGCAGCATTTGCTGTATTCTTAGTGTATCCTTTCGGTCAGGGATCTTTCTCAGACGGAATGCCACTAGGTATCTCAGGTACATTTAACTTTATGTTCGTGTTCCAAGCAGAGCACAACATACTAATGCATCCTTTCCATATGGCAGGAGTAGCAGGTATGTTCGGTGGTAGTCTCTTCAGTGCAATGCACGGTTCTTTAGTTACATCATCTCTAATCAGAGAAACTACAGAAACAGAGAGTCAAAAC
>Ga0208405_1000151_pt1 | contig 12012 bp, 10 predicted proteins | sample ETNtaG_32_FD_185766 | JGI IMG/M metagenome (GOLD analysis project Ga0208405, IMG submission 185766) | Marine microbial and viral communities from oxygen minimum zone, Eastern Pacific Ocean - ETNP201302PF84A (SPAdes) (version 2) | ecosystem: Environmental > Aquatic > Marine > Oceanic ... | reverse complement strand
TTTCTGTACAATTTCCATGGGCTCGATTTTTTCAAGCCGGGCCCGTTTCTCAACTCGATCTTCTCCGGAGTCATCCGTTAAGTGTCCAACATCGGTGATGTTTCGAACGTAGCGCACCTTATACCCTAAGTAGCGCAAGTATCGATTGAGGACATCAAAGGAGATGAAGGTTCGAAGATTCCCCATATGCACCTCATTGTAGACGGTCGGGCCACAAACATAGAGACCGACAAACGGAGGGTTAATCGGTTCAAATGCTTCTTTTTTACCGCTAAGGGTATTTTGTAACCATAATGTGTCTGCCTTCATAGTGTGAAGATAAAATTTCCTTTGTCCTATCGTGCGGAGAAAATTTCTGACTTCCGCAGTTTAATTTGTTCTAACAACATCTCATTGCCCTGAGCGAGGTTTTCTAGATCGGTCCAGTACGTTGAATCATCTAATCGTGAGGGGGCAAAGTATAGTCCAAACTCCACTGCCCTTGAAGAATTTTTGGCATTGCCCGCCATGTTCAGACCTTCTTGAGCATAGACAAGGTGATTTGAGTCTTGCTTTAGTGCTTTGGCAAGGAGCTCATACGCTGTGTCACGGGCATTGTGCTCAAAATGGATCTTAGCCAAATTACTCGTCATCTCTCGATATTGAGGGTTAACTCGATCTCCAGGGAAAATGGAGCGCGCAGAATCAAGGAGTTCAATCGCGTCATCCAATTGATTCGATGCGTAGGCGGATTGGCTTTTGTTTCGCACGATGTGATAGCGACAAAGCGTAAGATTATATTGAATGTCATCACTTGCCTTACGCTCGCTTGCTTGATTAAAGTGCTTATAGGCTAAAGTATATCGATGTTGTGAAAAGTATAGCCTGGCTAAATCATAATGAGCCCCAAAGAAGTCTGGGTAAATCGATAAGGCTTTGAGGTAAAGGTTTTCCTTTTTGTCATTGTCTTCCTCAACATGACTGGCATACCGAGCAAGAATGGAGGCATTGTTGGGACTTTGCCTCCAATCTGCGGTAATTAGGGAGGTGTCGCTTTCCCAAGCGGGCATTCGTTGGATCACCTTGCCACTATAGGCCATCAACCACAAAGCACTCAGACCTGTAATCCAAAAAGGCTTGAGCGAAGTCCTTGATATGGCCTCAGCAATTAAGAGCAACAAGCCAAGTACAGCTAGAAAGAAAAAGCGATCGGCATAGGTATCAGGCAGCGGAATAAAGAGGTGGGAATAGGCGATAAGAGGTAGAAGAAAGATGCATGCAGCTACGAGCATTCCTTTGAAATTAGGACTTGATTGTAACAGATAGATAATTGCGCAAAGTATGCAGATACCTATAACTAAGGCGATATATGGCTTTGGAGATGTCCAAGAAACCACAGCGATTTGGTATGCGCCATAGTGGTGCACTAATTCTACTGGGAAGATGAGTTTAGTACAGGATAATAAAGAAATCCAAAGTGAATTAGCTATGATTTCTAGCATAGAAGTCATGCCTAAAAAACTATTTTGAACGGCAGTGTAGGAAGATTGGGTGTTTTGATAAAACAAATAGTCTCGAGCATAAAACTGGACCAGAGGGTTATCGTTGGCACCCCGGTGTAAAAGAATAAATAGCATACTTAGCACTGCCGAAAAACCAATTGACCATTTGTACGAAAGTACTTTTTGAGTCAAACGATTAGGAAGGATGCTGAAGAAGTTGATTACCAATAATAATAAAATCAAGGGCGCAAACATCAAGATGTTTTGTTTTGCCTTGTAACCTAGAACAAAGAGAAATAGGCTTAGCACGATGAGACATCCTCTGTAGACGGGGTGGTGAGTTGAAGATGTTGTGGAGTATGGCAAGGCAAGAAGGCTTGAAACCAGTAGGATAGAGGCTAACAACTCATCAGCACTTTTTATGTTGGCGACGACTTCTACATGGAGAGGATGTGCTACAAACAAGGCCAAAACAATGCATCGTAATCCGAGCGATAGGTGACTAAAGTATTTGTCTAAAAGAAAAAATATAAGGAAGACAAGGAGGGCATAAAGCGCAATTTGTCCTCGGTGATAGCGCTTTTGTAATGCCTCTGTGGTGAGGTTTTTATCAAAGCATAGGGCAAAATAAGTTTGACTTAGCGGTCTAGCAATTTTAGCATCATCCGGCACATTGGCTTGAAAGGTTTTAGACCCTGTTGCCCAGATGGTATTGATGGAATCCGCTCCCCCCTGAGTCACCGCATTTTCTGTGATCACTTTTTTGTCGTCAAGCACAAAACCATAGTTGAGGCTTGGCCAATAGAGTATTACGGCAAACAGGGTGAGAAGGAAAAGAGCCCATCCCTTCTGTTTCGGGGAGGGTTGCTCGACCTTAAAAAATGATTGCAGTGTTCCCATTCCTTTATGCCATCTGCTGATAAGCGGTTTGTTATGTCAAGATACTATGCTTTTTGGGTTCAACGGCTTTTGTTTAGGCCTATTGCTTTCTCTAAGCAAGGGAGATTGTGTAATCTTGCAGTCTATGAAATGGCGATTTTTCTTCTTTCAAGAGCTTTTAGGCCTGCTTCTCGGCGTTGTCCTTGCCTTGGCATTGATGTATCCCATTACCAGTACGATTATCATGCTGCCTGAAAAGCTCTATGGAATTGTTACTTCTATTGTTCTCGCGGTGGTTACCTTTCGGCATGCAATAAGTTTTGGGACATTTCCCTTGATTCGCTCAAGAGCGCTTCGCTATCTGTGGTTTGCCACGAATGTCTTTCTAATGCTCTTTGTCTATAACCAATATCAAACCATCTTATCTGATCTTGAGGGACAGAGTATTACTATTTATATGGCAGAATACGGAGTGTATCCGGACTATCAAACCGAAGAGGCGTTATTGGCCTATATCCGTTCAGTATCTACGCTTGCCATTATCGGAACTTTTTTAGGTATAGTAATTACCAATTACCGTTTGATCAAATCGTTGTTCAAGCAACGCAATGCTAAGGCTGTAAAAACGCTTTACGAAGAGCATCTTTAACCTCCACCTTGTTTATCATCTAGTAAGTACTGGAGCCGATCCATGGAGTCGATTTCATCCAATGGTTTGTCTTTGCGCCATCTCATTATCCTCGGAAATCGCACTGCAAACCCCGATTTATGGCGTGTGGACTTGCGAATGTCTTCAAAGCCAATTTCCATAACTAACTGAGGTACGACACTTCGCACAGGACCAAAGCGCTCCTTCGTATTCTTTTTAACAAACTTGTCTACTTCAGTGATTTCTTTATCTGTTAAGCCGGAATAAGCTTTCGCAAATGGCAGGAGCGTTCGGCTTTCCTTATCGTCTGAAGACCACACAGCAAAGGTATAATCGCTGTAAAGGTTTGCCCGCCTGCCGCTGCCTCGATGGGCATAAAGTAATACGGCATCTACCGTCATAGGGTTTACCTTCCATTTCCACCAATCCCCGCGCTTACGTCCTTCTCTGTAGGAACTCTCGATAGATTTAATCATAAATCCTTCCGCATGATATTGCCGTGATTGTTTATGTAAGTCAACTAAGTGACTCCATGTATCCATCTTGATGGTATCGGAAATCATCACCTTGTCGAGTTGATGTTGATGGATAAATTGTTCAAGATGATTTCTGCGAACTTTTAGGCTTTCTTTTCGAAGGTCTTTGCCATTGCGTTCAAGGATGTCATAGGCGATAAAACGCACGGGAACCTTGTGTAACATATTCTTTGAAGGTTGTTTTCGGCCTAAGCGTCGTTGTAGTTGTTCAAAGGGTTCGATAGAATCTTTATACGCTATAATTTCTCCATCAAGTACAACGTCCTCATTAAATGATTCTCCAGCACTAACCAATTCAGGAAAGCTATCAGAGATCAACTCTGACCCCCGAGACCAAAGAAATACCTTGCCCTTCCTGCGAATAAGTTGCCCTCGAATACCGTCCCATTTCCATTCAATTTGGTAATTAGTAATCGCGCCTAATTCCTTAAGAGCTTGATGTTGCTCATCATCATTTGCCGTAGGATCCGTGGGTAAGGGATAAGCTAGATAAAATGGATAGGGTATGCTGAGATCAGACCCTTGGCCTCGCGCCATCAACTCTTTAAAGGTAAGTTGTATAGGGTCCCACTGACCGGATAACGCAAGGGCGATTTGGCCCTCTTCGCATTCTTGGTCCTTTGCCAACGCTTTGATCACTGTCCGCGTCGCAATACCTAATCGAAAACCTCCTGTAATTAATTTGTTAAATACAAAGCGTTCCTCGCTGTTCAGGGCACGCCAAGCCTCCTGGATAGCCAACTCTTGACGTGCGGGCTCTTCTTTAAATGTTTTTAGGTTTTCAAGCCAAACCATCCACTCACTAAGCGTCTTATCCGAACGTTTTGTGGGTTCTGGAAGAAGAAGTGCTAAGGTTTCAGCTGTATCGCCAACAATGGATTTGCTTTCATCAATAAGCCATGAGGGCAGGCTAACAATGTCTGAGGCGATCTCACGAAGTCGTTGACTTGACATGGGCCTTTTTCTTGTGTTTTTGGTAAAAAGCGCGATACACCACACCTTATCAGAATCACTACACGCTGAAAAGAATTGCACTAAGGCCTCTAAGCGCAGCGAAGTCTTAGTGGTTTGATCCACTCTTTGGACTAAGGCTGAAAAGTCCTTCATTCGCTGACCTGGTTTTCTTCGACTTCATGAAACCCGTCGCTAAAAGCGGTTTCAGCTACGCGGGCATCCCATCCTTGTTCTTCTAAGTATTGACTAAAGATTTGGGAGTATCCATGGGTGACAAGCACTTGATTTGCTTGGCTTTGTTCGATGGCAAACAGCAATCCTTTCCAATCCGCATGATCAGAGAGTACAAAGCCTCGATCGACATTGCGACGTCGACGATTACCCCGAAGCGCCATCCATCCAGATGCAATGGCTGTTACATAAGGCTTATGGTTCTTCATCCAAGGTCCATCGGCCGAAGCCGGAGGAGCAATGACAAGGGGTAGGGCTTCCTTAGGGCTACCCTTCCAGTCCGTAAAGCTGCTTGTAGCATGAATGGCATATCCTGCATCATGAATGGCTCGATTGAGCTTTTGTACGGCAGCGTGGCACACTACAGGCCCTATATTGGGGTCAATTCCTTGTAAAACACGTTGCGCTTTTCCCAAAGAATAGGCGTATACAATCGAAGTATAACCCATGGATTGATTCTTTTTCCACCAGGTATTGATTGCATCAAAAACCTGGCTTTCCTTTTCCCAGCGAAATACGGGAAGGCCAAAGGTGGATTCGGTGATAAAGGTATGGCAAGGAATGGGTTCAAAGTGGTTGCCAAAGGAGTCATGCCCAATCTTGTAGTCCCCACTGGCGACCCATACTTCGCCTTTGTATTCTACTCGAATCATGGCTGATCCGAGCACATGACCTGCAGGATGAAAGCTGAAGGTCACCCCTCCAATCGTGTGTTTCTGACCATACTCTGTCGTCTCTATGGAGAGAGACTGGCCGATGCGCTCCCTCATGATAAGAGCGGAACCAGGAGTAGTTAAATAGTGCTTCATGCCATACCGTGCATGGTCTGCGTGGGCATGGGTGATCAAGGCACGGCCTACTTTTCTCCATGGGTCAATGTACACATCAGCTTGTGCGCAATAGATACCATTGCTGTTAAATTCAAGGAGGGGATGTCTACGGATAGGATGCACTAATTAAAGGTAGATAGTGAACACCGACAAGCCAAGGAAGTTGTGTAAACCTGAGGTGGAGAAAGAAGGAAGAGGAGGGAAAAGAAGTGGAACGGGGCGGAATCGAACCGCCGACACAAGGATTTTCAGTCCTTTGCTCTACCAACTGAGCTACCGTTCCTTCCTTTTAGGGACGCCAAAGTTATAATTTTTTGTGGTATGTCCATGCATGAACCTTAAAAGAATCCTCACTTAGTTCCTTTTCACTAAAAGCGCTATACATTTGCACTATGAGAATACTCATTTCAGGTGCAGGTGAGGTTGGTTTTCATCTTGCCAAGGATCTAGCTATGGAAGGACAGGATATTGTCCTTATTGACCCGGATCGCCATCGTTTGGAACATGCTTCCAACACCTTAGATATACAAACGATTGAAGGGGATGCAACATGCCCCAATACCTTATCCAAAGCGGGTATTGCCAATGCGAGTCTTTTGGTAGCCGCCACGAATTTGGAGGCTCGGAACATGACAATTTGTACCATTGGAAAACAGCTAGGGGTGAAGCGAACCATTGCTAGAATAAGCAATTTGCAACACCTTCGAAATAAGCAAAACATTGACTATCAGGCATTGGGAATCGATATAATGATTTCGCCAACGGAGCTGGCAGCGCTCGAAATTTTGCGCCTTGTAGAGCATTCATCGTTTACAGATCATTACATTTTTGGAGACAATGCGCTCCACTTAGTGGGTATTCGTTTGGCTTCGACCTCAAGTTATGTGGGCCATCCATTAATGGATATGCGAGAATCGGGTGATGTGCGATTCATTCCCGTATCCATCAAACGAGGTACCGAGACCCTGATTCCCACCGGGAATACTATTCTAGAAGTTGATGATTTTGTGTATTTCGTATGTATATCTGAAGCCTTGGATAAAGTGGCTTCACTTGATGGTATTGATCAAGTAGATACAGAGCGTGTAATGGTCTTAGGGGGTAGTCGCATCGGAGCGCGAGCCGCCGAACTTCTATCAAAAGAGTTTTTTACTAAGCTTGTTGAAATCGATCGAGAAAAAGCCGTTCGCTTAACAGAAGAGCTTCCTAATACGTTAATCTTGAATGGTGATGGTCGAAATGTTGAGTTTCTTGAAGAAGAAGACATTTCAGCGACTGATCTCTTTATTGCCGTTACAGGGCAGACCGAGACGAATATCATGTCCTGCTTAGTCGCGAAAAGCAAGGGGGTTAAGAAGACTATTGCCCTAGTGGAGAATATCGATTATATGAATTTCTCTCAAGCCGTTGGGGTGGATACCATGCTAAATAAAAAGTTGATTGCAGCTAACAGCATCTTTCGATTTGTTCGAAAAGGAAGTGTTGTTTCTGTGGCGAGTATACGTGGAGTCGATGCCGAGGTCCTTGAATTTGAGGTCAACGAGAAATCAAAAGTGATTAACAGACCCATTCGCGAGTTGAAAATTCCACCAGGCGCAATCATTGGAGGTGTTATTCGAGATGGAATTGGCAAGGTTACCTTGGGGGATTTTGTCATCCTACCCGGCGACCACGTTGTTGTATTTACGATGCCAGACAATATGGACAAGGTAGAACGCTTTTTTCGATGAGATTAAATCACAAGATTATTCTCAGCTTTTTGGGACTGCTCCTTATGCTCAGCGGCGTTCTAATGGCATTATCCATTATTCCTTCTGTTTATTTTGAAGATGGAGTTACCCTGCAATTGGTGATTTCAAGCGTAGCTACATTTTGCAGTGGAGGTCTTTTATATCTTCTAAATCGAGGAAGTTCACGTAATATTGGAAAGCGAGATGGTTACTTAATTGTCACCTTGGGATGGGTAGTTATGTCGCTCTTTGGTAGCTTACCCTTTCTTTTGACAGGTTCTATCAGCCATGTTCCTGATGCCATTTTTGAATCCATTTCGGGCTTTACAACAACAGGAGCCTCCATTCTCAATGATATTGAATCCATGCCTGAAGGTGTGCTTTTGTGGCGTTCTACCACTCATTGGATTGGTGGAATGGGAATTATTGTACTTACGATTGCCATTTTGCCTCTTTTAGGTATTGGCGGTATGCAGCTATACAGTGCTGAGGCACCTGGCATTGGAGGCGAAAAACTCCATCCTCGAATCACGCAAACTGCCAAAAGATTATGGCTGATATATGTGGGGTTGACCATTGCAGAAACCCTTGCCTTGCACATAGCAGGTATGTCAACCTTTGATGCCGTAAACCATGCTTTTGCCACGGTCTCGACGGGAGGGTTTTCAACTAAAAACCTCAGCATCGCCTATTGGAATGACAACCATGCTATCCAATGGATCATCATCGTATTTATGTTTCTAGCGGGCATCAACTTTTCGTTGATCTATTATTTTCTTCGGGGGTCTTGGAAAAAGATGGTAGGTGATGCGGAATTCAAGTTCTACGCTGTAATCGTAGTAATCATGACCCTAGTCATTACGGGAAATGTCCTTGCTCATCCGCCTTCTGAGGGCTGGGATTACCCTTTGAGGGATGCATTGTTTCAAGTGTTAGGAACCATAACAACAACAGGCTTTGTTACCGCTGATTTGACGGTACATCCAATGCTAATTACGCTCTTCTTTATGATGTTGTTCCTCGGTGGATCGGCAGGCTCTACGAGTGGGGGTATGAAACTGATTCGCCATCTTGTGATTTTAAAAAATAGTGCTCTGGAATTTCGTCGTTTGATGCACCCGAACGCCGTGCTTCCGGTGCGGATAAATCAAAGTTCTGTAAGTAGTAAAATCCTTTTTAATACGATGGCCTTTATGATTGTATACTTTACGATTTTCATATTAGGAGCCGTTGTTATGAGTATAAGCGGGGAAGACTTCTTAACCTCTATTGGCTCAAGTGCTTCGGCGATAGGAAATGTTGGTCCTGGCTTAGGGAAGGTTTGTCCGACCTGTAATTATGCGGGGCTAACAAGTTTTGGCAAACTCTTCTTATCGTTATTAATGCTAGTCGGGCGTTTGGAAATTTTTACTGTAATCATTGTTCTAACTCCTTCATTTTGGAGAAGAACATAGGCAATACGCCCTTTGAGCACATTTAACCGTGTAAAACTGACGTTTTATTACATGTTAAGTCATTGTTTTTTTGTGACCATGATGCGTTATTATTTTGGATTTTTTCTTTGTTTAAGTACTTTCTTCAATTCCGCAGTCGCCCAGGAATTGAGTTATGTAGATATCTATCACCCGATTGCCGTGCGCGAAATGCACCAATATGGAATTCCAGCTTCCATTACGCTAGCACAAGGCATATTGGAGTCCAGTAGAGGAAAGTCAGCATTGGCTGCTGAGGGGAATAACCACTTTGGTATAAAATGCCATAAGGGATGGGAGGGACCTTCTGTGTTGTTGGATGATGATGCCCCTGATGAATGTTTTCGAGTCTATGAGGACGCAGAATCATCCTACAAAGACCACAGTATATTTTTGACGACAAGATCTCGTTATGACACGCTATTTACCTTCGATATAAAGGACTATACCTCTTGGGCGCACGGCCTTTCTGCCTGCGGGTATGCAACGAATCCTAAATACCCTGAGCTTTTGATAAGCATTATTGAAAGTGCTAATTTGCAACGATTTGATGATTTTGCTGAAGGACAATATGAAGTGGAGGGTCCATACAGTAGTTTAGTAAGTGAAATTGGAAACGGCACTTCATCTGATCCAACAAATGATAACCCTCCAGAAGCTAGATTCTATCCTGATCTCCGTGAAAACGATGGGGTTTTCTTACTTAATCGCATCCAAGCGGTAGGCTATCGAGGAGAAGCCCTAGATTCTTTATCCGTCTTGTTAGACCTAAGTATTCTGCAGCTTTCAAAATATAATGATTTGTTAGCGGGGGAGTCCATTCCGCTAGGCAGTCCGATTTACAGGCAGCCTAAAAAGAAAAAAGGTCTTGAAAAGACAGTTACAGTTCAACCTGGGGACAATATGTGGTTGATTAGTCAATGGCAGGGAATTCGCCTAACAAGGCTGTATATTCTTAATAACATGATTCCAGGAGAAGAGCCGGCAGTAGGCGAGGTATTGCATCTGCGTAAGCCATCTGAGAATAAGCCTGCTTTGCGCGATAAGTTGGAAGATGATGTGGAGACCATTCAGGCAACCGAAGCTAAAGAGGAAGAAGATGGTATCGAGGCAAGCCTTGAGGAAGTAGCTAGTCAAGAAGTGGTAATGGACACGGAAATAGACAGAGAAATCGACGTAGAAAAAAACACAGAAGCATTAGAAGAGTCGGAGCCTGCTGAGCACGTCGCCAACATATCTGATGATGGCTCTGGTGAAGAAGTTCTTTCTGATGTAAGTCCTGCTCCTCAAGGTTCAGTGGAGGTCGCTGACGGTCAGATCTCGACTCTTAGTGAGGATGAATCATCGCCTGAACTCGTTGAGGGGGTTGAGACGGATGTTGCTGAGATGACTGAACCTGTAGATCCAATCATTGCAAATGAGGAGAGTGTTGCTCCTGATGTTAACCAAGCGCCTTCAGAAACGGCCTCATCTGAGTCTATGCCCGAAGTCATAGAAACTAGGGAGCGCTCTTTTCATACGGTATCCGAAGGGGAAACACTTTTTTCAATAGCTCGCCTTTATGATTTGACATTGATGAATCTGAAGCAGTGGAATGCCCTAGATGGGGTAAGTATTGAAGTAGGTCAAAAGCTTTTTGTAGAACCGAGATAGACTACTATGGCAAGTATACAGTTACACGACAAGGTTTTTAAGCCATACATAGATCGCAAAGAGGTCGAGGCTATAATAGATAAAATGGCTAACGATATTTCCAATATTAATGATAATGATTTGTTGGTCGTCATTGTACTCAATGGGAGTATGTTTTTTGCCACCGAGTTGTTGCAGCGCATTAATCGTCCATGGGAAATCGATACTATGCGACTAGCATCTTATCATGGTGGGCTGCAATCAAGTGGTCAGGTAGAGTTTTTACTTGACGTCAAGGCTAAAGTGAGCGGAAGGAATGTTCTCTTAGTGGAGGATATTGTCGATACAGGCAGGACGCTGGCCTTTTTGCACGACCATTTTAAGGGCCTAGGAGCACAAAAAATAATGACAGCTACCCTTCTTCACAAGCCAAGTCAACGAATCAATGATATGCCCATTGAATACATAGGCAAGGATATTGACGATGCTTTTGTTGTTGGTTTTGGATTGGACTACCGTGAACTCGGCAGAAACCTTCCAGAAATATATGTTCTAGAGGATTAGGACGGCAATTTAGTCCTCATAAATTACGAAGACAGCACATTGGTTGAGCTTATCTCCAATAACTTTTATCTCCTTCAGGTTCAATCCCTCTTGCTGCATTTCAGCTAGCTTTTCATTGATGGACTCCTCCATTTTATCGAACTTGATTCCGTATAAATCGATGATTTTAATCTTTTGCATTTGTCTGTGTTCTTCTATTGAATATAATAGGAATCCTCGACTAGTGCGAAAACTTTGTGACCAATAGAGGCATTATATATATTTGAAACTATGATTATGACGAATATTGTGTTGTTTGGCCCTCCGGGAAGTGGTAAGGGAACGCAGGCTAAAAAGCTTGAAGCAAACCTCGGATTAAGACAAATCTCCACCGGAGATCTCTTTCGTTTTCATCTTGGCAATTCTACCGAATTAGGCAAGAAGGCTAAGGCCTATATGGATAAGGGTGATCTTGTGCCGGATGCATTAACTATTGAAATGTTGCAGTCGGAGGTTGAGAAATATCCTGATGCTAAGGGGTTCATTTTTGATGGGTTTCCACGAACAGCTCCCCAAGCCGAGGCGCTTGATGCTTTTCTTTTAGATCGAGGCACCTCCATTGCTGCAATGATTCTTTTAGAAGTTGGAGAAGATGAATTGGTCCGCCGACTTCTAGAGCGCGGGAAAACGAGTGAAAGAGAGGATGACCAAAATGAAGAGGTTGTTCGGCATAGAATATCCGTGTATCATGAAAAGACGGCACCTGTCGCAGATTTTTACTCAGATCAAGGTAAGTTCCACAAGATTCCAGGAGAAGGAGGTGTAGAGGCCATTTATGCCAGCTTGGAGTCTTTAGTAAAAATCCTGTAACCCTTATTGGTTATGGAAGATCAAAATTTCGTTGATCGAATACGTGTTTTTTGTCAAAGTGGTAATGGTGGAGCAGGGTCATCTCACTTTAGACGGGAAAAATTTGTGCCTTTAGGCGGTCCTGATGGCGGAGATGGTGGTCGCGGAGGTCATGTTATTATTCGTGGTAACCGCAATCGCTGGACGCTATTGCATTTAAAGTTCC
>Ga0208405_1000150_pt1 | contig 12046 bp, 9 predicted proteins | sample ETNtaG_32_FD_185766 | JGI IMG/M metagenome (GOLD analysis project Ga0208405, IMG submission 185766) | Marine microbial and viral communities from oxygen minimum zone, Eastern Pacific Ocean - ETNP201302PF84A (SPAdes) (version 2) | ecosystem: Environmental > Aquatic > Marine > Oceanic ... | reverse complement strand
TCCCGTCTGGGGTGGCATAAAAGAATTTGCTGAAGATGCTTTTGTTGAAATAGACTATGAGGTAAGTAAACTAGAAGAACATCAGGTTTGGCAAGGCGTATTGGAGGCTGATAGTGAATGGTGTTTTCCTAAGATTAACTCCACTAGAGAACAAATGAGAGAGGTTTATAACAATCTAAGTAAATACAAGAAACAAGCTAAGGCACATCAAAACTTTATAAGTGAAAATTTTACTGAACAAAGTGTCAATATGAGGTATAATAGTATTATACAAAGTGTTATAGACACAACAGAAGGAGAGAATAATGAAGTTGAGTGACCAAGCACTTGGTGCTATTATGAATGCTCTACAAAAGAGTTTGCTTGAGCAAACAGATATTGTACCTATTTTAAAATCAATGGAGTTTACTAAGGATGAGACAACCAAGCGTTGGGGAACCAAGAATGGTGAACTCGTAGTAACCAACCCACCAAATTTTAGTATTGAGAATATTATCGAAGAGGGCAGTTAATTTATGCCACGTTACTCCTACAAATGCTTACACTGTGAGGCTACTTTTCAAACATTTCACGGAATGAATGAGGTGGCTGAACAGTGTGACGTTTGTGGTTGTGATGACCCCGAAAAACTCAAAAGAGTTTATGATAAAATAAATGTAAAGGTGAAACAGAACAAGCAGACCACTGCTGGTGAGCGAGTAAAAGAATTTATTGAAACCTCACGAGAAGTTCTAGAGCAACAAAAAGAAGAAGCGAGAAAAGAGAATGATTGAACAAATTATTATTTATTTTTTATTTCCTCTTACCGTTGTTGTTTGCGGTCTCTTGGTTTGGTACATTAGAAGAATACTTTCTATTATGGAAGAACAGTCCCTTGAAATGAATGAGAGATTTTCTGTTTTTCACACCTTTCTTGAAGAAACTTATAACATGGACCTTTTCTATGGAGAACCTCGCCTTAAAGAACTACTAGAACTTATTAAGGACTTCCACGAATGGACAGAGGAATTTCAGAATAGGGTGATAGTAGAGAAAAATGACGGAACAGAAGAAGCCGATTAGAAGAAGGCGTAAAAGAACTAAAAGACTTTATTTTACAGAAGTTCACGAAAAAGCAATTCTTGAATATTGTTCTTCACGAGATAAGAAGAAAAGAGAAGAACTTTATAGAGGTTTGATTCAACCAGCAATGAACGAGATGGTTGATAAGATTGTTTTTACCTACAAGTTTACGACACTTCCAAACATTGATGAACTAAGAGATGAGTGTAAGATTTGGCTTACAACTATTCTTGAAAAGTTTGACCCGTCTAAGGGCTCAAAGGCTTTTTCTTATTTTTCCGTTATTACGAAGAATTGGTTTATTCATAAAGTAAAGAAACACTCCCAGCAACGCCAAAGAGAAATTCAATATGATCATATTCCAAGAACGATTGAAGAAAGATACCTGTCAACATACAATCCATATGAAGATAGTCTAGAACAGAAACAATTTTGGCAAGCGTTGTGGTCAGAAATTGAGAAGTGGGGAGAGATGCCTATGAAACCCACTGAAGAAAGGGTGTATAAAGCGGTCAAGATTCTTATGGAACAATCTGATGATATAGAAATTTTTAATAAGAAAGCTATTTATCTTTACTTGAGGGAACTTACGGGGCTTAATACAAAACAGGTTGTAAATAACTTAAATAAACTCCGAGCAAAATACCGTTCTTTTAAGTCTGACTGGGATGAGGGCAAGATAACCCACATTGAGGAAAGGCAAAATGGCAAAAAAGAAGAATCAAAATCTGGATGAGTTTATTGGAGAAGCGATAGAAAATATACGTTCTGATAGAGCAATCACATCCCACCTATTAACAGAATTAGTTCAGGAAATGAATAAACAAACTGGACTTTCTACTATTCAACAGTGCGGTCTCATCGCATCTAAATATGTTGAAACTTTACAAAGATCAAATGAACAAATAGTCAAACTAGCAGCCCTTATGCAAAAGAAGGAAAATAAGCAACAAGGATTAACAGCCTCAGAGAAAGATGAAATTTATGATCTTTTAAATTCTGAAGTTAAAGAAGAAGATGGCTGATTACGGAGAATACAACGGAGAAATAACAAAAAAGAAGAAAGATTCTCTCGATACTAGAAATACAAGTTCTTCTAATGCGATAAAAAAGGTAATAGTAAAAAATTATTCTGATTCTCAAATTAAAGAAGGACCATATGTTGGCTATGTATTGAGGGTAGACGAAAAGGATGTACCTTGGTATGCTTTATTTAAAACAGAGTGGACAGCAAAGGTCAGAGTACCAGAATTAGATTCACATATTCCAGAACCAGAAGATTTTGGACCTAAAGTAACGGATGAAACTGAATTACAAAAAGTAGAATTGCATCCGACATATATGCCTAGAGGGGAGAAGGTAAAAGAAAAACCAACGGTAGGTGCCCGAGTCCTCGTCGAACGAGATGTAAATGGGCAAAATAGTTTTATTATTGAAATTTTAGATGAAGAAGGTTCGGAAACTGAAAAGCCAAAAGGTGCAGGACCAAAAGATGCTCACGGAAAGGGGGGTAATGGACCCAAAGGTAAAACAGGCAGCGGAGGCAGCGGCAAAAAGGGAAAGAGATACAGAGGTGGTCCTAAAGTTAACGAAACAAACGAAGACGGGTTGTCTGGGTTTCGAAAGTGGAAGCGTGCAGCGCCACCAGTTATTATTGTGGTTCATGAATCGGGCGGCAGCAGAATATCATCAACAGAACATGTGCTAAAAAAGAAAGGTCTAGGCGTACATTATCTCGTAGACAACGAAACAAACAGGGTCATAGAATATGAAAATTGGAAAGACAATTATATGGCTCACTGTCCTGGGTTTAATAGGCAGACTATTGGAATAGAATATAATCATGCTTATCATGGAAAAGAAAATCTTCTTAAGCCCTGTAAGTTTTATTGGAAAAAGAAATACAACATACCTAAGACAGAGGCGCTAGAACATTGCTATGGTCTTGTAAGTCATCTATGCGAGATAGCGAGTATACCTTTTGTTATGCCTCAGATGATAGGTGATAAATTTACATTCATCGGCGGCGTAGGTAAAAATATGACAAGTGGTGTTGTTAGTCACGTTGCAGCCTCGCCAAATCATGGAGACGGTAATTATATGTGTCTTTATTTTGCAATAAGGCAAGCAGGTCATTCACCACAGGCAGCAGGTCAGATAGCGTTTGAAATAGCAAAAGTAGCAACAAACTTTAGTAGTCACAAAATACCAGTTGGCAATGAGAATATCCCACCCATGCAGGTAAATATTGAAAAATATATGCCCTTAACTTGGGAAGAGAGAAGAAAGCATCCTGAGTATGCATCATAAGGTTTAATAAAAAATGAATAAAAAAGCAATAGATAAAACAAATATTTCAGACAAGAAAAATGAATCTGTTTCTACCAGTAACGTTGGCTTTAATATGCTTCGCAGTGGTGTATTTTGTTCAGAGGTAGTAGAGCCAAATCCAACTTTTGTCAGAGCACCTTGCGAAGTACTTTATGCAGGAAAGAATAATAATTATATTGTCATGGGTCGTGATAGAGATGGTTCCCGAAACAGTGGTTATGGAGGTAAGGGAGACACACAAGCATCCATGATTGACATTGTTGTGGGTAGAATGGCGTCTGCGCCAAAAGATAATGTTTATGTTGATCCAGATTTTGAATCTGATTCTGCAAGAATCTATATAAGCCAAAAGGCAGATATAGACAATTATTTCGGTCTCGCAGAAGGAAGTGGTAATGCAGAGACAAAATCTGCTGTTGGAATGAAAGCAGATGCAATTCGCCTTGTATCCAGAGAAGGTGTAAAAATTGTTACAGGTGTTGGAGATTCTAATTCACAAGGAGCGGATATATCTAGCGCAAAGTTTGGAGTGGACATCATAGCAAACAATGCAGACTCCGACCTGCAACCGATGGTTAAGGGAGATAATATGTTAGAAGCAATGCAGAAACTAACTCATCATGTAACAAAATTAAATGGTATCGTCGAAGGTCTTCTCCTTGAACAAGACAAATTAAATAAAGAAATTAAAGAACATTGGCACGTATCAGCATATCCAGGCTTTCGAACTTCTCGCTCTCCATCCTTATTGGCAACTGCTCAAATTTGTGTTATGCGACACTTTAGCAAAACAAAGGTTTCACTTAGAACACATCGAACAAATTTAGAAAACTTTCAAAAAAACTATTTATCTCAAGGTGGTAAAGGCTATATAAATAGTCGTTATAATAAGGTGAATTAACATATGAGCATCACAATTGAGCAGTCACGCCTCGTTGATGAGAGGCGAAAAAATAAGCATATTGAAGATACGGGATATGATTATTCTCAGCAAGTTCAGGCAGAAATTCAAGCACTTGTCGAAATGACTCTCGATATGGGTAGTATGCCTTCTCCGAGTTCTACTAGACAAAATAATTTAGTTCCAAGAGCAGGAAGAACTAATGGAGTATTAATAACACAGCAAGATATTGATGCCTATATTGCTGCTCATCCACAAAATTCTGCTCGTGAAGGAGATAGAACTAGAATAGCAGATATTTTGGCTGCGGGCAATTCAACATTAGACGAAGAAGAACCAGTAGAGGAACAGCAAGAGCAGCCTGAAGAGAAACCAAAGATACATTCTAGATTTCCTAAAATTTCAGAAAACACTACACATTATTGTAAGATTGTCGATTCTTGTTATTCAATCCCGAATGATGATGACGATAACCATTACAGATTTATTGATGCATCCGAAAGACTTATCGTCATAGATGAGTTTGTTGGTCCTTCTGGTGCCTTTTCTTATGCAAAGTCTGTAGACAACTCAGATTACACACCTTTTTATATTAAAAATTCATCTATTGGTCTACTGAGTGACGAATTAAAACCAACTCCGTTCGAAGAAGATTCCGTTGAAATGCCAGGAGGCGAAGTTCCTAATTGGTTAAACTATAAAGATATGGAAGTGATGAAGGTTAATCAAAATGCAGAATTTAGAATTTCTGTTATGCTTGAAAGACAAAATTTATCCTCTCAAGATAGAAGTGCTGCTCTTGAAGAAGCGTTCTACAAGGGGGTTCCAAAAATATTAGAGGAAAATGGAAAAAGAAATGATAAGGAATATATTGATTCTGTTTTTAATAGCGATCAATATTGGGATAAACCAGCACAAGCGATTGAATTATATTTAGATTCAAGGGAGGGTGCAAAAGTAAAGGCTCTTGTAAAAGTTTCATCTAGAAATATTATTCCTTTACTAGAAAAAGAACCAGAGTGGGCACATAAAGAAGAATATGATGTCGAAAAATTTAAACCTATGGTCAAAAAGTTAATAACTAAAATAAAAGATATTGACGAAAAAAAGAAAGAGTTTGAATCAGAGGGTGGCAAGGTTCTTCGATTTCACCCGTCTATCGAAGAAATGTCTTTAGAGAACAGTTTAGCACATATAGAAAATCTTGCTTTCCGTCACCCAGAATATGCGAAAAGAAACAAAAAAATATTTGAAGATAAGGGTAAGTTAAGACTTTACTGGGATGACAATATGAAACCAGTAATGGTAAAATTTTATTCTCAAGCGGGGAAAGAATATAATCTTACTGATTTAAAAAACCCAGAAGTGTTTATGAAATATAAGGCAACTTCTGGAGCCAGAAAGAAAAGAACTCAAGATCTCTTGATGAATTTGAATTTTATAGTAGAAGAGAACGAACTTGAGATTCCTTGGAAAGAATTTCTTACTACTTTTATAAGTTATGGACCAGTAGAAATTATACCTAAAAAAGAAGATTCGGATGAAAAGACACAGGGGGAATCGGAAGGTCCAAAAGTAAAATCAGAAAAACAATTTCAAGAAGAGAACAATTATTATTCCAATACTGATAGAATAGAGGAGGCTTTTAATAAAAGAAAATCTAAATCAGAATTTGCGGGAGCACCTGTTTTAAATAAGTCAAATTCTCCTAGTATGGGGGAGATTATTAGTCAAGATGCAGAAGACCTTTATAACCATTTTTTAAACAAAGTAGATATCGGAAAAATTGCATTACAATCAGCAAAGTGTTTAATGCCAGACATACCTCTTAATTCATTTAAAAGTATAAAAAGAGATTTTGAAATTTTAGAAAAAGAATTAGAAAGATTGAAAAAGGAACATGAGGAAGGAAAGCTTTTAGATTTCTTACAGCCAGATGATTTACCTACAGACGATATCTCAGAAGCGTTTTTCAAAACTTTGAGAACACAGTTGGAAAAAATATTGACACAAGTCATTTCGTCAGTCGTTGGAAACTTATTGAGTGCCTTTTTCGATAGTTGTAATAAAAATGACAAACAACAGCAGTCAGGTAGAAACCCTCCAGAAATGGAAGGAGTACTGGCAGATTTGCAAGACAAGATGCAGGCTTTATTTGATGCAGGATTTGTTGACCCTGAAGTTTTTAGAAACCTAATGAATGATCTGGCAAATTTATTATCTTTGCGAGAATTATGTGATTTATTAAGAGGTCAGCCAGATAATGAAACTTTAGATATTGTAAAAAATCTTTTAGAAATATCTTATTGTCAATTGGGGCTTGATACAGAGGAAGAGATTGTAGAATTTTTCTTGGCAGTATCAGGATCAATGGATTTAACGATCTGTGATGAATTGGGAGAAATCATGGACTCTTTACCAGTAGATTTTATTTGCCCTCCTGATTCTTCTGTTCGTGACGGATTATTGAGAGGAAAAGGATTAACTGATGAAGAAATCAGAGATCAAATGGCGAGAGAAAAGGAGAGAAACGCAAAATTAGCGGAGCAATTAATTGGAGATGCTTTATCAGATAGAAGAGGACCAAATTTATTTTGTGCAAAAGACGAACAGGGTAATACTATTCCTGGGGTTATGCCATTTATGGATGAACAATTTGAATATACATTCGAAACTACTTTATCAAGCATGTTTAAGCCAACATACGATTCATTTACTGAAGAAGGTTTGAGATATGCACAAAATCTGTTTATGGAAGTGGAAGAAAAGGAAGAAAAAGAATATGATATGCTTGGACCGATTCCCGATTCATCAGGAGATAGACCAGTCGGACCTCAGTTTACTAAAAGTGTTTTGGTTACAAAAAGAAAGCCACTTCCGCAACTTGCCGATTTCTATAAAAAACCAGAATTTGGACAGTCTACTAATAGTGCTTTAGAATTGGTTATACCAACTCCAGCAGTAAGTTCAATTGATCGGGCAAAAGAACTGTTTGCAAATGCCCAAGGTGATAACCCTTTTCTTTTGCAAAAATTAGACGAAATGAAAGAGTCTATAAAAAAGCAGAATAAGAATGTTTCCAAAATAAAAATTAGAGAACTTAAGCACTGTGAAGTAGTGGATATAGTTGCTGAAAAAAATCCACCAGAAGATAACAGAACTGAGAAGCAAAAAAGAATAGATTCAATAAAAAGTGAGATTGGGAAAAGGGTAGTTAGGATCTCGCAAATAGAATATGAACTTAAAACAATTGCAGCACAAATTCAGGCAACTTCTCTATCTGGAGATACTATTCAAAGATCAGTGTTAATGATAAAAAAGAAATCTTTAGAAGATGAGAAAAAGAGAATTGAAAGTGAAATAAAAAATTTACAAGAAGAGTTGAGAGAAGATGTATATGAGATAGGTTTATCAGAAAATGATTGCTCAGATGGAAGTCCAAAGCCACAAACAAGTGGTCGAGAAGAATTTCCAGAAATTATGCAGCCAATTAATCAGCAAAATCTTCGGAACTTTTTTATTGAGGGTCTTGCACAAAATGATGATGATTGCGAGGTAGGACCATTGTACGGAAACATGGTAGAAATTTCAGGAAAAAAATATTTTAGTAAAGTGGTGATTAGCGATGCTGCTCTTTCTTTTATGGATGAGTATGTAGGGGCAGACGAACAAAGAGATAAAGAAAACTGTATTAGAGCAATTTTTAATAAATCTCTAGAATTGAAAAATTTTAATGAAAATCAGAAGCAAAGTAAGAGAGAAGCATTTGAGTCTTCTTCGGCAGAAATTGCAAACGGCGTTAGAAATGATATTTATAAAGTATTGATGAAAATGTTAAAAGAATCAAAATATTTATCATACAAGTCTTTGGGTGAGGATGCTTCTGCTCCAAGTTATGATAGGTATATAATGGAGTTTATAAATTTGGGTCCAACTGCGACTCCCGAATGTGATCCTCATTTATTGAAATTGGCACAATTACTTCAAGAAGTGAAAGATGGAATGCAAGAAGCAATGTGCCTAGACTTAAATCCAGATCCAGATTCAGAAAAGCCCAAAATGTCGTCTTTAGAATCTGCTATGATGAAGGCTTGCATTAGGGCAACATTTCGACACTATATTATAGAAAATTTAGTATCAGGTATTCTTACGCTAACATTATTTCAAGGGAGAAGAACTAAATTAACAGAAATTAGATGTGAATATATTGTAAATAAAATGGCTGAAAGTATGAATAGATATGCAAAGCCAGAAGAAGATGGCTGTCCTTCAAGTGATGTATTTTCTGGAGATATGCCAAATTATTTTAATGATTTCGTAGAACAGGTAGAGTTAACTTATGGAGAAACTAACGACGGTGAAAATTCTTTATTAAAAAAAATATTAAAAGAGGAATATAAAGAGATATCAGAAGGATTATTAGATGCACTTCTTATTTCACCAACTAGAGAATCAGGTGTTTTATACAGTTTCTTGTCTGAGCAGGTACCGACTATGACTCAAAAAGTTTTAATAAATGGGACTCACCTCGAATACGCTGACGGAAGAAATGATGAATTGATAAACCCTTTTATTTATTTAAGAAAAGATGGAAAAGATTATTTTTCCCTTGTAACGGACACTTTGAGCCCAGGGTTAACTTCTTCTTATAAGCAACATGTTTTACCAGATGGCTCAACCAGAAGATGGGTTATACCGATTATTGAGAGAACAAATATTGAAATACTAAATGTTCAATCTACTCTTTTCACTTCATTTTTTCCATTGGAGGACTACGCAGCGTTTTTGTCTATTCATGAGATGGAGACTGTAAACCAGATGGATACAAAAGTGGGCTCTTTCGGAGAAACAAGGGATAATCTGTTTTCTTTATTTTATGCGATTACACCAGAGAAAGATGACTGGAGTAAGCAGAATAAGGGATTATCCTCCGTTGGTGGCTCAAGCGGATTGACCAAATTGTTTGATTTTAATAACAATGTTTTTGACACTCCATGTACTGAATTTTCTTATAATTTTGGAAACACTCAGGTGTGTTGGGGCAATCCTTTTTCTGGGCTAGGTGGATTATTTGCAATGGCACTTCGTATGGCAAGAGATGCTGCACTTATGGAATTTAAAAAATATGTGATGAGAAATGACCCCGCAGTTAAACTAGCGTCGAGGCTGTCATTCTTGTCAAAACTTGCTTGTGTCAATATCCCAACCAGCGCAATAGCAGGTGGACTGAATGCTGCCCTACCTTTAATTTTTCCTCTTACACCTATGGCACAGATATTTCATGCTCTTGGTTTGGGAATCTTCTTACCTTCGTCTTTATTGAATTCTGATTCTGAGGAGGGTAAGCAAGCAAGAGATCAAATTGCTGAAGCAGGCTTAAGATTACCTCCGTATTGTGGACAGCCAATTGAAGAAGAAGAAACAAGTGAATATGAACAAGAAACACTTGAATCGGAGAGGGAGGAAGAGAGAAGAGTCGAAGAAATAAATTCACAAATAGTAGAAAAGTCATTAAGAGTATCTCAGATAGACGAGACTTTGGAATCATTAGAAAGAAGAATCTTAAATGCTTTCACTTCGGGTAATTCAACATTAAAAACAATGTTGGAGAATCAAAAGAAGATGCTCCAAAATGAGAAAAAAATACTAGAGGAAGAGATTGAGTCCCTTCGGCAGCAAATATAAAATAAAATAGTTCGCTCTATTTAGAGTGAGGAGAAAATATGTCCAGAGGATTATCACCAAAACTTCCACTTCAAAAAGATCCAGCAGATGGCTATGCCCTGAATAAAGAATATGTTGATCTTGTTAGGCAAAATTTAAAAATGCTTTTACTTACGGCACCTGGGGAGAGAATAATGGAGCCAGACTTCGGAGTCGGTCTTAGAAATTATCTATTCGAAAACAGTTCTAACCTCACATATTCTGAAATTGAATCTAAAATAAGATCTCAGGTTAAATTCTACATGCCATTTGTCGAAGTACGATCTGTAAAGTTTAATACATTTGATACAGAGAAATCAAGTGGAAATGGTCTTCATCTAGACATGGATTTTAGGATTATTCCTTTTGACCTTTTTGCTTCATTGGAAATAGAGGTTGGAACTAATTAAAATTGTAGTGGAGATTCAAGTAGATGAGTAAAAAGCGAGCAGTATCAATAAAATACACTAGTCGTGATTTTGATTCAATTAAATCAGATTTAATCGACTATATTAGAAGATATTATCCAAATACATATAGAGATTTTAACGAGGCTTCTTTCGGCTCTCTCGTAATTGATACTGTTGCATATATTGGAGATATTCTTTCGTTTTACATTGATTATCAAGCAAACGAGACTTTTGTTGAAACTGCAACAGAATATAATAATATTTTAAGACTCGGCAGGCAGTTAGGTTACAAGTTCGGAGGTGCAGCCTCATCATACGGTACAACAGCATTATATGTATTGATTCCAGCAACTGTAACTGGGATAGGTCCAGACATGAACTATGTTCCCATTCTTAAACAAGGGGCAGAATTTAACGGTACATCTGGGGCAGCATTTATGTTAAATCAAGATGTTCATTTTGGAAATCCAAATGCAACTACAAGAGTTGCGAGAGTTAATGAACAAACTGGCAACCCGACACATTATGCTGTAAAAACTTATGGGCAGGTTATGTCTGGTGAGCTTCGAACAGAGTTTATACAAATAGGGTCATATAAAAAGTTTAATAAAATTACACTTGAAGCATTAGATATTTCTGAAATTATTTCAATCATAGATGCCGAGGGCAATGAATATTTCGAGGTAGATTATTTAAGTCAAAATGTAATTTATAGGGGTGTTACAAATAGGACAGTAACTACAGAATCAGGTTCAACATATAATCTTGGAAATCAAGCATCTGAAATCTTGAAGCCAGTTGTGGTGCCTAGAAGATTTATTAAAAACAGAAATATAAGAACAACAGAGATAATTTTTGGTGCAAGTTCAGATGCAGAAGTTTCAAAAGATTTTTTAGCAGAACCGCAGACTTCTATTTTAGATATTCATGGAAAGAATTATATTCAAGACACAACCTTTGATCCTACAAGATTAGTACACAGCGATAAGTTTGGTGTGGCACCTTCTAATACTATATTAACTATAACTTATAGGGTGAACACAGTACAAAATGTTAATTTAAGAACAGGTCAGTTGAATTCTGTAGGAGAATACAGTATGGAATTTAACGATATGGCTTCTTTAGACGCAGACAAGGTTAATGAAGTAGTCAATTCTCTAGAAGTAGACAATGAAGAACCAATCATTGGAGACATCGACATTCCAGATACAGATGAATTGAGGCACAGAATAAGAGATACGTTTGCAACTCAAAATAGGGCAGTGACACAACAAGATTATGAATCATTTGTATACCAGATGCCACCCAAGTTTGGAGCAGTCAAGCGTTGTAGAATAATGAGAGATAATGATTCTTTGAAGAGAAATTTAAATCTTTATCTTATTTCTGAAGATCAGTCTGGAGTTTTAACAGAAGCTAATGATGTTATGAAAAATAATGTAAGAACTTGGCTACAAAAAAATAAGATGATAAACGATACGATTGATATTCTAGACGCAAGAATAATTAATTTATGTATAGAGTTCGTCGCAGTTGGCTCTACTGAGAGAACAAAGTTTGAAATACTTGCAGCAGCATATGAGAGATTACAAGAAAGATTTCAAAGATTGCCAGACATTGGTGAACCTTTCTTCATAAC
>Ga0208405_1000147_pt1 | contig 12202 bp, 14 predicted proteins | sample ETNtaG_32_FD_185766 | JGI IMG/M metagenome (GOLD analysis project Ga0208405, IMG submission 185766) | Marine microbial and viral communities from oxygen minimum zone, Eastern Pacific Ocean - ETNP201302PF84A (SPAdes) (version 2) | ecosystem: Environmental > Aquatic > Marine > Oceanic ... | reverse complement strand
GAGGTTTATTTAACTAACCCTGCAGGTATCGGTGAGCATTCTGATATTACAGAAGCAATTGAAACTGAATTAAATATAATTGCTAAGTATCAAGACCAGATTGACGTAATAAATAAATATTTCAAAAAGTAATTGAAATATGGCCAATTGTAAGTATGATACATTTGTTAGAAATGGTGAAGAGTATGATGGTAGACTAGATACATTTCTAGACATGTTTTATGGTGATAAAAAATTCCTTACTACTGTAGGGTTAGTAGATGTTTATTGGTGTCATATTAAAGTAGGAAAAGATGTATATGAATTTGATGCTGGATTCAAAGATGAAAGACCTAAGTTAAAAGCAGCATGGATCGCTACAGATACAGCAACTAGTAAAAAAATTAGTTTTGGAGTAGGCCTAAAAGGTATTGTAAAAGAAACATCAATACTCATTACTAAATTTGTAAAGGTTGATGAATTTGGTGGTTCTGGTGCAGGTGGGAAAAAGATAAACAAAGGTACTGAATTTGAAAAGCATTTTTATAATGATGCTTTAGCATTACTGAATAAACCAAATGAGAAAGGAAGTAGATTCACCCCTTTCATTAAAGACTTTAGTACTAAGATATCTAAGAAATTAGGTTTAGCATTATCTGATATGAAAGCTCATGAAGGATTGAAAGGTGTATTAGATGAGGGTAGTAAGAATCAATCACGTCCACTTTCATTATCTAATGGTGGATTAGTTGTTACTGCTGGTGGTTCTGCTACATTGAATATGGGTTCTACATTGACTGATGTTACATTTCAATTTGGTGAAGAAAAAAAACCTGTTTACTTATCTCTTAAATATGGGCCCACTTTAACATTCTTTAATTCTGGTGTTGGTGGTAAAAATGGCCCTCTTCTTTTTACACAAAAAGAAATAGAAAATTATAAAATTACAACTAAAGGTGGATTAGCATTTCTCAAAATGTTTGGTATAGATGATGATGAGAATATGATTAAATTTTGTGATTCATTTGTAGATTATCCTCGAACTAAACCAATACCAAATCATAAGGTTGTGGTCGATGCTGATACATCAAAGATTAAAAAACTTTTAAAGAGTGGTATGGGATATGGGTATTGGATGATTCATAATACCCAAGGAACTACTATTGATGCTTATGAGATGAATCAAGATTATATGAAAAAAGCATCTGATATTACTGGTGATATAACTGTTTTCTTTGGTAGAATGAATGGTAAAGGTAAGGGTGTAAATATAACATGTTCCAGTACTAAATATAATTTTATTTTTAATTGTAGAAATAAACAGGGTGGAAAGTTTCCTACCCATGTAATGTGTGATTACAAGAAGAAAGGATCTGTAGTAGGAGAAAGAACATGAAATCTGAAATGAAAAACCTTATAAAAACTTTTGAATCTGATCTAGTGGGTCAGCAGAGGTTTAATGCTTTCTTACAGTATTGTTTTTATGGTATTAAGAAACCTAAGAAAAAGACACATTCTAAAAAGAAACTAAATAAATATGATAACTTGCGAACAAGTCTCGTTAAGTATATCCTTGCACATGAGGAAGAGATAAAATTAGAATTAAGTAAATGAAATCTTTTTTAACATTTTTAACTGAATCTGCTACACAACAGGCAGCCCGTATGGGGTTGACTGGTGATGGTCATGGAGGATGGTACAAGGATGGAGAGTTTGTTGCAAAGACAGAGAAAGGAAGATTAAAGTTTTATAATAAGAAACAGAAAGTAGGTGGTAAAGATCCAGCATCAACAGAAAAACAAAAGAATTTATCTGGTGTGAAGCCAGCAGGAGCAAAACCACAACCACAACCAAAAGGTAAAGTACCTCAACAGGATGTTGCACCTAAGGAACCTATGAAACAAGAGGATGATCCAGATGCACCAGCAAATCCTGAGAAGTTAATGCCTCCTCAAGTTGAGAAAACAAAAGGAACTTTAACTATTGCATTTGGTAGATTCAATCCACCAACAACAGGACATGAGAAATTATTAGATACTGTGGCTAAATCTTCTGATGATGGTGACTATATTATAGTACCTTCACGCAGTCAGGATAAGAAAAAGAATCCATTAGATGCTGATCAAAAGGTTGCTGTGATGAGACAGATGTTCCCTAATCATAGTGAGAGAATTGTTAATGATGCTCAGAATAGAACTATCTTTGATGTATTGAAGAAGGCTCATATGGATGGTTATGCAGGAGTAAGAATTGTAGGTGGTGCTGATAGACAAAAAGAATTTGATAAGTTAGTTAATAATTACAACGGATTACACTATGACTTTGATAAAGTAGAAGTTCGTTCTGCTGGTGATAGAGATCCTGATGCTGAAGATATAACAGGAATGTCTGCATCAAAGCAAAGAAAGTATGCTGCAGAGAATGACTTTGAAAATTTCTTAAAAGGTGTTCCATCAGCAATGAATAAAAAGGTTGCTAAAGAACTCTTTAAAAATATTCGTGCAGGTATGAATATTAAAGAAGGATGGAGTCTTTGGAGAATCGCACCTAAGTTAGACTGGGAGAATTTAAGAGAACATTTTGTAGGTAAAAAGATATATCAAGTTGGTGATTTAGTTGAAAATCTTAACCATGGATTGGTTGGTAGGATTATCCGTAGAGGCACAAACTATTTGATCTGCGTGACTGAAGATAATGTTATGTTCAAGTCGTGGATCAAGGATGTTACAGAAGCTAACAAGTACAATAACGATACTAAAGTTTCTGGTGTTCCTGCAAACCAACGTGAAGTTGGTACCCCTGCATTGCTCAATTATGCTAAGTCAATGGTTCCTGGCCAAGACTGGGGAAAACAATTCATAAATAAATATAGAAAAAAGAGTAATTGAATCTAAGGATTTCCAATGAGTAACCATATAGTTGAAGAAAATCCCTCTGCACAACCTGCTACTTCTGGTGCCGAAGGTGCTGACCAGAAAGTTAAAAAGCAAGCACGTCAACTTGCATATGATGTTAGGTACAAGGTAAAGCAAGGATTTAAAGAAGGTCAAAAAGCAGACCCTGTTTCATTAAAGAGAGCATATCTTTCTCAACTAGGAAAGTCACCTGCACCTGGCCCTGTTAAGGCAGCTGCTAAGAAGATGCTTGTTGGTGAGTCCTACGAATTTGTTGATATTACTGATACTGTAAAGTCTTCTATTTCTGATGTATTGAATAGTGTGTTCACTATTGGTGGTGGTAAGAAAGAAGAAGAAATAGTTGAGGCAGATCTAGGTAAGAAGTTTAAAGTAAGAGTAAAGGATAAGAAGACTGGTAGATCTTATGTAAGAATGGCTGATCGTGCAAAGATCTCTGAACTAAGAAAGAATCCTAACATCGCATCTGTTGAGATGACTGGTGGAGCAGGTACTCCATATGAAGGTGAGAAAAAGAAAGGAGCAGCAACTGCTAGTGTAAAATCAGGTAAAGGTATTCCTGGTGATATAGAAAAGGTTAAGGAAGAATTTATTGCCGATGCTTATGGTGAGAAAGAAAATCCTGATGCCAATACTAAAAAGATAGATATAATGAAGGGTAAAAATAAGGTTACTATTAACCCTACTCAATCTGAACAGGTTGAACCTGAGAAAGATGATGAAAAACCAAAAATGGATCCAAAGGAGAAAAGAGTCGGTATGATGAAACGTCAAATTTTACAAAAGAAAATGCAAGCAGTTAGATCTGGTGCTGGTGCAGACATAGTTGCACATACTGAATTAGAAGGTGATGTTATTGAAGAAGGTAAGAAAGGTCTTTGGGATAACATCCATGCAAAGAGAAAGAGAGGAGAATCTCCTGCTAAACCAGGTGATAAGGACTATCCAAAAACTCTTAATGTAGAGAGTCTTAAGCAAGCACGTAAAAATGTGGGTGCAGATACATGTTGGGATGGTTACAAAGCTAAAGGAACTAAAAAGAAAAATGGCAAGGAAGTTCCTAATTGTGTTAAAGAGGAGGAACTCATGGAAAAGAAAGCCAAAAAAGATTATGATGGTGATGGTAAAATTGAATCTGGTAAGGATGAGTACTTTGGATCTAAAGACAAAGCAATTAAAAAAGCAATGGCTAAAAAAGGTATGAAAGAATCTACCAATAAGTTAGGTTTAAAATCTTGGCAGAGTGCTATGTTTGAGGGAACTTATGGTGAGATTGATAGACCTGTTGAAAAGAAGGATGATACACCAACAGCAAAGGTTGATGTAACTTTCGATGCTGGTGCTGCAATTCCAACAACAATTAATGGAAGTGGAGATCCAAGAGAACTTCCTACTGCAATCAATCTTATGAAGAATAAGTATAGAGCACAAGGAATCATGGCTTCTAAAAAACCAGAAGGTAAATTAGTTGAGGGTATGGCTACTCCTGAGTCAGGAACTGGTAAGTATTATAATGAAAAGAAACCTACTGCTATGCAACTTGCTAAGAGGAAAAAGATGCAAAAGGTTAAGTCTCTAACTAATCAAGGTAAGCATAGAGAAGCAAGTGCATTGTACAAAGAAGGTATTGATGTAATTAAGGACATCTTAAACAAATGAAAACTTTTAAAGAATTCATAGGTGAAGAAGGTTACGATCATGTGCGTGATCGTGCTTTAGAAAGAGGCACCTGGAAAAGTAACCCAAAAAAATCTGATGCAACTACTCGTCCAGTGAGTAAAGATATCAAAAATCAGAAAGGGAAAACTGTACTTCAGAAACAATCAGAGAAGAAGTATGGTAAGGGTGCTACTGCACTCGACATTGTGAAGAAGAAGATCACCGCCAAGCATGGTAAAGGTGCAATTATGGATGTAAAGAAAAAGTAATGCCAGCAGTATCTAAAAAGCAACAAAGATTTTTTGGGATGGTTCGTGCAGCCCAAAAGGGTGAGATGAAGAATCCTTCATCTGAAGTATCAGATGTTGCTAGTGAAATTAGTATGAAGGATGCAAAGAAGTTTGCAAAGACTAAGCATAAGGGTTTACCTGAAAAGAAAAAGGTAGAAGAAGCAATTAAGAGAGATGAGTATGGAGATCCAATTGGTGGGCCAAAGATATCTAAAAAACAAGTAAAGAAAAACCTTGCAAGTAATGCGAAGGATGAAAAGATTGTTCATAGTGAAGGTGCAGCATGGACAAAGAAATCAGGTCAGAATAAAGAAGGTGGTTTAAATGAGAAAGGGAGAAAGTCTTATGAACGTGAGAATCCTGGTTCTGATTTAAAAGCACCTAGTAAAGAGAAAGGTAATAAAAGAAGAAAATCATTCTGTGCTCGTATGAAGGGAATGAAAAAGAAATTAACAAGTGCAAAGACTGCAAGAGATCCAGACAGTCGTATTAATAAATCTCTCAGAGCATGGAACTGTAGTTACGAACCACAAGGTAAATTGGTTGAAGACTACGAAGAAAGAGCAAAGAGTAGGCAGAAGTTTGTGGATTTTTATAAAAAAGCAAAAGAAGCTAAAGCAAAAAAACAAGCAGATTCGACAAGATCAGATAGTAGAAGACACGGAATAAAGTTCTCAGACGCAAAAGGAAGCGGTAGAATTAAGGCTGGAAAGAAAATTTATGATTAAACTTGCTATATAGAATAGCAATCATAAATTAATCATGACTAAATTTTTACTACCTATTGCTATCAACATTATAGATAAAGCAGTAGATAAGATCCCAGAAGACCTAGAGGAAAAAATTAAGGTGTTCGTTATCGGAATACTAAAAAAGGCTGCTGCTAAATCAGGCAACAAAGTAGATGATCAACTAGTCGCTGCACTAGAGAAGGCTCTATTAGGTTCTTGAGTTTATAAATATTCCTAGAAACAATATTTTTTGGAGATAGAGCTATGCCTCTTTGGGGTAAAAAAGATACAGTTTATTCAACAGGAAAGGTAAACTGTTCAACTGCTGGAGTGGTAACGAAGCAGAGTGGAAGTATTAATTTCAATTCAAATAACGTTGCAGTGGGTCAAGTACTTACACTAGCAACTGACGGTGCTGGGCCAGGACAGGGTATAATCAAGAGTATAGATTCCAATACTCAGGTTACATTAGACCCAGAAAGACTTGATCTTCCTGGTGCATTCTCAGATGTCGATTACGAAATTCGTGAGACACCTAAGTATGAAGTTAGGGGTGGAACATTCGGGATTAATCAAATCTACGGTGTAGATGTAGCGGAAGCACAAGCTGCAAGAGATGATGATTCCAAGTATAAACCAGCATGTTCTGGATGGGTTGGAATTACCACATATACAGATATGCACGGTGTTGCAAGAGTTAAGACTGAAACTCTAGTTGCTGGTGGTGGATCTGGATTCATTACTGGAGACTCAGGAGACGACGCAATCTTACCTGATAGCTAATTAAAATAAATCTTTGATTTGATATGAAATTTGATGAATTGAATGAAAACAACTATTTGCTATTTGCCATAAAATTCTACGATAATCCTCAAGCTCTTACTAGAGATGATTTTGAGGATGATTTGAAGCGAATCAAATACATAAAAAGATTACTGAAAAGATATAAAAATACAGGTGAACTTAAGGTTCATCTTATTTTGAATCATCTAACAGTTCTCTTCAACGTATTTGATGATGCTGCTGTAGCATTATTGTTTTACAATTTAGAAGAAGACCTTTGGCCTTATCTGAAGAGTTTTCTTGTATTTCTGAATAGGATTGCAGAGTATCCTCGAACTGCAATTAATGATATTGTTGAGGACAAAGAATGTTTAAAGCAACTGCAAGAACTCTAATGAAAACTTTTAGACAATTCATGGATGAAGATGCACCAGTCAACAATGTTGGCGGTGGTGCTATTGCAGGAGCCGTTGGAGGGGAAACACCTCCAGTGTTTAACAAGAAAAAGAAACCACCAATTTTAGCAAGAGGATTGATGCCTGGTGCTAGAAAACGATGGTCAACGAAGTAGGAAGATGGAAGATAAGAACAACGTAAATGCAGCAATATTAGAAAGACTCGAAAAAGTAGTATCAACGTTACAAGATAATTCAGTTAAAATGGGCCAGCTACTTGCTGTCCATAATGAAAAATTAGATAAGCAGGATAGAATAGATGCGGTATTATTCGAAAAAGTGGAATCGCTTCATAAAGAAGTCACACGTTCTACTACAGACATTAAGAAGGGGTGTGAGAGAGATATTCGACTAGTAGATGAAAGACTCCGTGTTATGGAGAAGAAGATGTGGAGTATATTTGGTGCATTAAGTATAATAAGTTTCCTTGTTAGTCCTGTAGGACAAAGAATTGTGGGCGGTGCATTGACACCAGTAGTAGAATCGAGTATAATACAAAAAAATTAACGACTCATAATGAGTGAGGTACATTTCAAGAAGCATCGTGTGTTCAGAGAGACACAGGATGTAATTTTTTATGATATATCAGTCGAAGAATCAAATGCATCAGACTTAGTGGTGCATTCAGGGCCTGCTGTATCACCACCAGACGATTGTGTAGGTGCAAAACAGTTCTATATCCATTATCATCAAGATGATTATAATAGAGTTGTACAAGGAGAGAGACAGTTTGAGTTAGTAAACTTTGATTGGAAGTATCCATACCATATAGTGCATCTAAATCGTGCTAGTGGTGCCCTGATGATACCCAAAGGTACTTATCATAGATCACAATCAGGTGAAGGTGGTTCTATTGTAATCAATCAGTCTAAAAGGTATGAGGGATTTGATTGTGAAACTGAGTTTATACCTGTATCTTGTGCTGCTACAAAAAGATTGTATGAAATATTAAAGCATGAGAAACCTGTGGTGCACACCTTAGGAGAATAATGGATATAATTGATTCCAAGTTCATTGGATTGGTGTCTTCACGTCTTCAAAAATTTAAAAGAGTGAAGGCAGACTTATATAATTTTCGTTGTCCACTCTGTGGTGACTCTCAGAAGCACAAGAACAAGGCTAGAGGATACTTATATCAAGTTAAGACTAACACCAATTACAAGTGCCACAACTGTGGTGCTAGTATGTCCTTCAATAATTTTATAAAACAGATAGATCCTACACTCCATAAACAATATACTATGGAGAAATTTAAAGAAGGTTATACTGGTAAGAATTTTGTTGTAGAAGAACCAAAACTAGAATTTAAGAAACCTGTTTTCAAAAAAGAATTAGATCTTCCAAGAGCATCTGAGGTTCCGATTGCAAAGGAGTATCTTGAAAAGAGGATGTTAGATCCTACAAAATTTTATTTTGCAAAGAAATTTAGAACTTGGGTAAATAGTAAAAAAAGAACGTTCGATTCTGTCCAAAAGGATGAGAGTCGAATTATTATTCCCATGTATGATACAGAACGTAATCTCATTGGGTTTCAAGGTAGGGCTCTAGGCCCTAACTTTGTTAAATATATCACTGTGATGCTTAAAGATGACGCACCAAAAGTGTTCGGATTGGAACAAATCGACAAAACAAAAACAGTCTATGTTACAGAAGGCCCCTTCGACTCAACATTCATTAGAAATAGCATTGCAATGTGCGGTGCAGACGGTGATGTTCGGGGGTGGGGTATTAGCCGTCCTGTATGGGTGTATGATAATGAGCCGCGTAGTAGTGAGATTCTTAAACGAATCGAATCTACCATCGACAGAGGTGAGTGTGTTGTTATCTGGCCACAAAATATAAAGGAAAAGGACATAAATGATATGGTTCTTTCAAAGTATGATATAATGTCCATATTAGAATTGAATACATATTCGGGATTAGAAGCAAAAGTTAAATTTAACAACTGGAAGAAGGTATGAGCAACGTTATTAACGTTAAAAAACGTAATGGAAGAGGCATGGAACCTCTTCAACTTGAAAAAATGCATAAGATGGTCGATATGGCCTGTGATGGTCTTGCAGGGGTTTCTGCAAGTCAGGTTGAAATACAATCAGGTATTCAATTTTATGATGGTATTAGTACTGCAGAGATACAAGAGATCTTAGTTAAGTCTGCGAGTGATTTAATTTCTTTAGATACACCTAATTATCAATACGTTGCTGCTAGATTGCTTCTCTTTGGACTTAGGAAAAGTTTGTATGGTCGTTACCATGAGCATCCAAGCGTTAAGGATCATGTGATTAGATGTGTAGATGCAGGAGTATATGACAAAGAATTACTAGATTTGTATTCTGATGAGGAGTATGTTAAACTCCAGTCTTTCATAGATCATGATAGAGACTATCTCTTCACCTATGCAGGTCTTCGTCAGGTAGCAGATAAATATCTAGTACAAGACAGAAGTACAGGAGCAGTATATGAGACACCACAGTTCATGTATTTGCTTATAGCAGCATCTATATTTTCAAAATATCCACAGGAAACAAGATTAGATTATGTCCGAAACTACTACAACGCAATCTCCAAGCACCGAATCAACATCCCCACCCCAATCATGGCAGGTGTCCGAACACCCATTCGTCAATTTGCATCTTGTGTTTTGGTTGATATTGATGACACCCTCGATAGTATCTTTAGCAGTGATATGGCTATTGGCAAATATGTCGCACAGAGGGCTGGTATCGGTATTAACGCAGGTAGGATCAGGGGGATCAACAGTAAGATCAGGGGTGGAGAAGTTCAACACACAGGTGTTGTCCCCTTCCTTAAAAAGTTCGAAAGCACTGTTAGGTGCTGTACTCAAAACGGTATCAGAGGAGGGTCGGCCACTGTCCACTTTCCTATCTGGCATAAGGAAATCCAAGACATCCTCGTCCTCAAAAACAACAAAGGAACAGAAGACAACAGAGTCAGAAAACTCGACTACAGTATCCAGTTAAGTGAATTATTTTATCAAAGGTTTATCGACAATAAAGAAGTCTCGCTTTTTTCCCCTCATGATTGTCCTAACTTGTATGAGAGTTTTGGCACCCCTGAGTTTGATGGGTTATATTGCAGTTACGAATTGGATGAATCCATCCCAAGAATCACAGTCGGAGCTCAAGAATTAATACTTGACCTCTTGAAAGAAAGAGCAGAAACTGGTAGAATATACATAATGAACATTGACCATTGCAATTCTCACTCATCATTTATTGATAAAGTAGAGATGAGTAACTTGTGTCAAGAGATTACATTACCAACTAAACCTATACAACACATTGACGATGAATCTGGGGAAATTGCTCTCTGTATCCTTTCTGCTATTAATATTGGCAAAATTAGGGATCTTTCGGATCTTGAAAGCCTCTGCGATCTTACTGTTAGGAGTCTTGATGAACTTATTGATTTTCAACGATACCCCGTCAGAGCAGCAGAAATCGCAACTAAGGCACGTAGATCACTCGGTGTTGGTTTCATAGGACTAGCACACTATCTTGCTAAGAATGGTGTTGATTATGGGGATAAAGAAGCATGGAAATTGGTACATGATCTTACAGAAGCATTCCAATATAATCTAATTAAATCAACCGTACAACTTGCAAAAGAAAAAGGTGCATGTGAATATTCTGATAATACTAAATATTCTCACGGTATATTACCTATCGACACATACAAAAAAGACGTTGATGAGATTGTTCCTAATGAATTACATTATGATTGGGACACATTAAGAAACGATGTTAAAAAATATGGAGTACGAAACAGTACCTTATCCGCACAAATGCCATCCGAATCATCATCAGTTGTCTGTAATGCAACGAATGGTATTGAACCACCAAGAGATTATCTCTCAGTTAAAAAATCTAAGAAAGGCCCTCTTAAGCAAATTGTTCCTTCTTATAACACCCTTAAGAATAACTATACGCTTCTTTGGGAGATGCCTAGCAATGTTGGATATATTAACATTGTTGCTGTTATGCAGAAATTCTTCGATCAAGCGATTAGCGGAAACTGGAGTTATAACCCACAACAATATGAAGGTGCTGAGGTTCCTACTTCAGTGATGGCACAAGATCTTTTAACTACATATAAGTACGGTTGGAAGACTTCTTATTATCAAAACACATATGATAATAAGTCAGATGATGTAGATGCGGATGATAAAGATAATGAGTTAAAATCTTTAGTCGATGATATAATGGATTCAGAAGAGGAGGTCTGCGAGAGCTGTGCAATTTAAAACAAATTCTACTACGAGGAGAAAAGTGGTTGATTCAATGACTGTATTTAATACAGAACAAGTTGATACTAAAAAACAACCAATGTTTTTTGGTGCACCTTTAGGTGTTCAGAGATATGATGGTTTCAAGTATCCTGCATTTGAGAACTTAACTAAGTCTCAGTTAGGATATTTCTGGAGACCAGAAGAAGTTTCCTTACAGAAAGATAGGGGAGATTATCAACAATTAGATGATCAACAAAAGCATATCTTTACATCTAACTTAAAGTACCAAACAATGTTAGATAGTGTTCAAGGACGTGCACCTGGTATGGCTTTTGCACCATACTGTTCTCTTCCTGAGTTGGAAGGTTGTATGAATGTATGGCAACTTATGGAAATGATCCATAGTCGTTCATACACTTACATAGTTAAGAATGTATATTCAGATCCCTCTGAGGTATTTGATACTATTCTTACTGACGAAAGAATTCTAGAACGTGCATCCAGTGTTACTAAAGCATATGATGATTTTATTAATCTAGCACATGAGTATGATCAAAGTAATAATTGGAGAGAGGGTTGGAAAGATCATATCAATGCCGAATGGACACGTAGAGATCTTAAAAAACATTTATATAGGGCAGTTGCTAATGTTAACATTCTTGAGGGTATCCGTTTTTACGTATCTTTTGCTTGTAGTTTTGCTTTTGGTGAACTCAAGCTCATGGAAGGAAGTGCAAAAATTATATCACTCATTGCCAGAGATGAAAATCAACACCTCGCAATCACCCAAAACATTCTAAATAATTGGAAAAAAGGTGACGATCCAGAAATGGTTCAGATTGCTAAGGAGCAAGAACCATGGTTAATCCAAGCATTTATGAATACTGTTGATGAAGAAAAGAGATGGGCAGAGTATCTATTTAAAGATGGTTCTATGATTGGACTTAATGATAAGTTACTACAACAGTATGTTGAGTGGGTTGCTAACAAGCGTATGAGATCAATAGGTCTTAAACCTGTTTATGATGTACCGATTAGAAACAATCCATTACCTTGGACAGAGCATTGGATATCCTCAAAAGGATTACAAGTTGCACCACAGGAAACAGAAGTCGAATCTTACATTGTTGGAGGAATCAAA
>Ga0208405_1000139_pt1 | contig 12528 bp, 29 predicted proteins | sample ETNtaG_32_FD_185766 | JGI IMG/M metagenome (GOLD analysis project Ga0208405, IMG submission 185766) | Marine microbial and viral communities from oxygen minimum zone, Eastern Pacific Ocean - ETNP201302PF84A (SPAdes) (version 2) | ecosystem: Environmental > Aquatic > Marine > Oceanic ... | reverse complement strand
TAATTTCTTATCCGCCCTTTCAATTTGTAAAGTATCTTTACGATTGCTTATTAGATAGCCGCCGCAGTTAAGATACCTAGGTCTGTTGCTGTTACAGTCGCACTTGAAACAGTAGCACTTACACCTGGTGTAGTTGTACCGTTTAATGCTCTGATGGCATCTCTTAAAGTGTTTCCACTTACTAGAGTACCTAATGCATCAGCTCTTACCATGTAAGTTTTTTGAGTGTTTGAGTCTGCTAATGGACCTTCACCTAAAATGTTTACATAGTGTGATATAGTTTGTCTCGTTAATTCCAAACCTGCTGTGTTAGAGTTTGCCGCTGGATCGCCAGTTTCTGACGCCATTGAGTTAATGAAGTCTACTGTGAAAAAAGCAACTTCAACACCTTCGAACTCAGTGTTTGTATTGTGAGCAAAGTTTCTTGTTTGTGCCATGGTTAATCTCCTTATTTTCTCTGGTTAACAATGACTATAATGTCGCTCAGACATCGTAGTTGTTATTATTTAGTAAAGTATTTGGTAAATTTAGTGATAATATATCTATTTTCGTGCTTTTTTGGCTCTTTCGTGTATTGATTGTACTAATTTAACGAAAGTGTAGCCTCCACCTATGATATCATCAACCATTTTCATTATAGGTAGGTATGCACTTACAATATTACTAGGTAAGCCTTTTCCGTCTTTAGCCATATCAACAGCCATCTTTGCACGTCTTACATTACTAGGACCAACAAGTATTCTGTAAGCATTTAATTCAGCACCAGATAATTCTGTTTTGTCGGCATCCATTTCAACTTCAGCATCAACAACATTATCCAATTCAAACTTTTGTTTTTTAGAAAACTCTTCTACCTTCCTTGCAATATCAGTTCCTGACAGTTTTGCTCTTACAGCCTGAAGCAGTCTAGTGACAGCAACTTTTTTTCTTCTGCCGTCTAATGTATTAAAACTTGCAATGGCAAGTCTTAAATTTTTGTAGTCTGTACTTTTAATTTGTAGAGATCTCTCTAGTGATGCTAGAAATTCATAGTCACTGTTAAGCATTCTTAGATATCTTTTCACTGCAAGTGTGGGTAAACTTAATCTTTGTCTCAGAGCCAGTGCCGCATTTTTGTCTGATAGTTTCTGTGTGATTGCTGAATCACCATCTACCACTGCTAACATATTGTGAAGATCATTTGCTGAATATCTTACCTTATCAAAGTCTCCGTAAGTTATAGTTTCACGTGAATAACTCTTTACCCAGTTTGCCGTTTGACTAAAGTTTTTTAATAATGATATGCTTAAAAAAGATAGGTATATTTTTTCACATATCTCTTGGAACGTGTATCTTTGTAGGTCACCCGGTCTTCTAACAATTCTACCTTCTACTACGTATTTTAAAAATGGTGCGTTCATACTGATATTTATTTGCCAAATTTACGTAGAGCAGTTAAGTTTCGTCTTGAGAATCCTAACCTGTCTACAAGTTTCACAGCATTACCTGATTTGTCAACAGCAACAAAACCTTCGGGATCAGTAACTTCCAGTCCGCTATCTGTTTGTTGGAATGATCCAATAGCCATCGCTTGATTCATTTTCTTTAGAACAAAGCCTTTCATTGTCTGCACTGCTCTATAAAATGTCAACATCGCTTGTAATGGTTTTTTGATCTTGTTCATAAAAGAAGGCATCTGTTTCATTTTGTCTTGTCTTAATGCCAGAGCCTTTTGTGCTTTCAGTCCTGCGATCTGTTGTTGCATCTTGTTGTTGTAGTAATCTTTGAAACCTTGCAAGAACTGATTTACATTGTTTGGCAGTTTGCCCTCTTTGACCATTGCATTGATATACATCTGAAAATATGGAACGAAGTCTTTGTTGTTGCCTAACATACTTGAAAGGTCTCTTGGTACATTTTGTAAAAGAGTTTCTAACTTTTCAACACCGTTCATGAATGTCACTGTTTCCTGTTTTGTAAATTTTGCAGAACCTGAAACATCTTTGTATGTTGCATTGTCAAAAAATACATCAGGAGATTTTCCAAATGTTTCGACATCGGCACCTGCTGATGCAGTCATATCTGCAAGTGTCTCACCTTTGTATGTGGTGTGGAATATAATTCCTACCTTGGCATAATCAATTTGTTTACCAATGTCCGAATCTTCTGGTACTGCATATGTTATGGTGTTAGGTGTGAATGTTATGTGTGGTGTTCCGTTGAAGTTTTTCCTTGTGAGATCGTTGTCCGTGAATAACAAATCTCCTTGATATACTCCAGGCATATTTAATTTTTGTAAGTGTACCAAACACTTTAAAAGTTTCTGTCCAAGATCATCTGTGCCGTGATTGTTTTCTATATCTTTCTTTGTGTAATTTACTTTGGCATTTTGAGCAAATACTGATTTAGTTCCCACAAAGAACTTTCCTGTTTCGGGGTGTGTTCCACAAACAACTGCTGGAGCACCATCCCACTTAACTGACACAGACATAGATTCTGATGATGTACCTTGGAGTGTTACTAACAATGCACGGAAATAATCAACAACTCTTTTGCCGCCATCATAACCGTCATATAAAATAACGTCTTCAATGTGTTCTAGATGTGTCCTTTTGAATTCTGTTAGGACATCTTCAATTAGCATTATTCGTCCTCGTCTTTGTAGTCACCCTCTTTGATCGTAAGACTATTTTTAATTCTTTTTAATTCTTTTATTCTGCTCATGCCATTGTTAAATTTGTTTGGATCCATTTGTTTAATGGCTGTCAAAAACTTTTTTTCTAATTTGTATGATGTTTCTCCATCAAAGTTTTCTCTGATAAAACCAAATAGGTTTATAGAAGAGTCAATGATATGACTTGCTCTGCTTAAAACAATGTTTTCTTTGTCCTGTTTTATAGGAGCAGATGTTAATTCTTCTAAAATACTACGTGTTTTCTTTTGCATATATGCTATTTACTATTGTTAATGATATCATTATAACATATTTCTACACAAAATCAATACTATATGGTAAAAATAACATTTTAATTGCTTATAATAAGTATTTTAATGCCCATACCACACAATCCACGTAGGATGAATTATTCTCATCACGATGCCGATTTTGATGAGGACGATATACCAACAATGATCGGAATACTATTAGGTATAGTTTTGGTATGGTGGGGAGTGGTGCATTTAGTAGACAAGTTTACATTTGATTACTTGCCATGGTGGAGTGAGCCATTTACTATCATACCTGTGTTTGTTTATATTGTTATGTTGGAAAAATACGAAACACCCAATCCACTGCATTGGTGGCCATTAGTTTGGGGTTACAAAATTAAGATGCCAGCGGATGATGTTGTCAGAGCAGGAGATGTTCTTGTCGAGCAGTATGGTGGTCGCGGTAATGTGTTTGTTCCTGATTGTAACTATATAAAGTTTCGTAGAAAGAAAGATGCTGTAAACTATTGTTTGTTTAATCTTTAGATGGTTTAGTTTGTAGAGCAACTAACTTGTCTGATAGTTCTTTTACCACTTGTTGGTATTCTGATATCTGAAACTCAAGACTTCCTATTTCTGCACAAAGTTTTTTAATCTGTGCGTCCTTGTCATCTAATCTTCTTTCCAAATCGAGTGGTCCTCTGTCGTCAGTAGTTAAATGATTCACTTGTTCTGTCATAATATATCTACTTATCTACCAAATTTAACAGGTAAAATTATCTACCTTGTCCGTTGTAAGCCTTAAACGATCTTTTCTTGTGTTTATTCATAGAACTCATTTTGATTCTACTTTTGTTCTTGCCTTGAGATGTTTTCTTTGGCCTACCTTTTTCGTATACTGATGATCCTAATCTTTGCATAAAATCCTTTGTTAATTAAATTAATAATATAGTAGACAGATTTAATAGTCAACCGTATAATAGTAAATAATATTATGAGCATAAAGTATAATCTCGTTTGTTTAGATGAAGAACACAAATTTGAGGGATGGTTTCCAAGCATAGAAGAATTTGAAAATCAGTTGGCATCCGGGCAACTAATATGTCCTGTGTGCGATAGTCCAGTCAAGAGAGATATAATGGCTCCTAACATCAAAAAGAAAAGCAATCAAAAGAAATCACCTAGGGCCAAAGGCAGAGAGAAAATGCAAGAGTTGACAGGTGAGCAAATGGTAATGGGTGGCAGAGCAAGAAACCTTTTAAAGCAAATACAGAATCACGTTGAGAAAAATTATGAAAACGTTGGTAAAGAATTTGCCAAGGAAGCCAGAAAGGCCGCCAAGGGTGAAAGGAATGAAGAGTTTTACGGAAAGCCTAGCAAGAAAGAAGTGACCGAATTGGTGAACGAAGGCATTGATTTATTCGCAGTTCCTAAAGTAAAAGACAACTAACCAACTTTACCACTCCATACGGTTGACATTTCATACAACTTATTATATACTAGTGACATTGTTGAAGGATAACAGAGAATGAAACTCCTACAACTTTAATTAACCAAGGAAGAAAGGCAATATGTTTAATCAAACTATATCAACTTTTTTTCCGTTTATTAATAAAAAGGAAAAAACAATGGCAAACTCAACACAATACGTTGTATACACTAGACAGTTTAAATCTAGAGCAAAGCAAATCGGAGTATTTGCGGAGCCGGCTTCTAGTTATAAAGTAAACGGTACAGTTCACGGTGGAAAAATCAAGTTCAAAAACTTGGCTGTGAAAAATACTGCAAGAAAAACAGCGACTAACAAGTTGTTATCTAAAGGTATTGACTTTACTGTAAATGTTTTAGGTACTGCACCTAAAAACTCTGCTTTAGAAATGAAATCAAACATTATTTCTTTACTAAGAAAATCAGGCAGAAAAGTAATTAATTACTCTGCGTAATTAAATTAATATCAAGGGCGATGCTTAACGGTGTCGCCCTTTTTTATTCTCTAATCAAATCACACATCAAAGAATGGTAACCATATGCAAAGGTCTGCGTGTGGACAAGTGTGGATTGAACTATCTCAAATCCGTGTGCGTTTAATAATTCACACAACTCTGGCTGTGATGAATTGACCAGTTTGTGTCTTGCATCAATGTTCAGTACCTGGAAATTATAATACTTTGATCCCAATTGATGTTTAAATGATTTCTTATCTTTTAATTCGTTCACCCATATCTTTTTGTAGTCCTTGAATTCTTTTGGTATTGCTTCTGCTCCACCCACCCTGTCGGCATTTACCAGTAGAGTTGTTTCGTCAAGTGGCATAATATTATTACAAAGAGATTCGTAGTTGTAAAATCTTTTAGTGGTCCTAACCTTGTACTCGTCACCCAACACGGATTGCAACCATTCCGCTCCTGCGAGATTAGACTTACAGGATGTGAAATACAAAATCATTTTTCCAAATTTTAGTATGTCTGTTCCGCTGAATATTGGACTGTCGTTCCTTGCTTCCAGTTTGTCTCCCACACCAGGTTGCCACATTGTGAGATGTCCTAAACTATTCTTTGGTGCTGAAATATATACTCCACCGTTTGCTTGTACGTAATTCTTGATTGTTTCATATGAGATGGATTCGTAGTGTTTGGATCTGTATATGTGCGGACACTCAATAACTTTGTTTCCTATCGTGATCAATGTTTCTCTCATTGTTAGATTGTTCATACCTGTACAGGCCCAGTCGTGTGTCGCAAATGCTGTCTTCCAATTAGTAGACTTTGGTCTTATAATATCAACCTCGTGTTCTTTTAATCTGTCACATATGTTGTAAATGTTTTCATTTACCTCTGCAATAATCTCTGCTGGTATATCGTAAGGAAACTTGGCAGGTTGTCCGCTTGTTCCAAACTTCCAATAGGTTTGAAAGTGTGGATCGTCCTTGGGCCAGTTCGCTCCGTCTGGTCTTCCAATGACCACTGCTTTCAGTTTGCCGAATTCGTTATTTGAACTTATATTCATACACAACTATTTAATGGCTCGCTATTGGCTCGCTATTAGGTTTGACTTTTTAGGAATTATTTTGAATAATCTGGTAAAGGTCCACCATACTTCTTGCCTTTGATCTTCTTACCAGCAACTTTCTGTGTCCTACCTCTTACTTTTTCGTCTCTGTTACCTGTACGTTTCCTTTTGCCCTGTGACTTGCAAGACGATACCCACGATGCAGGCAGACTGCTTTTAGGTTTACTGCATACTCCTGCGGGTGCAGGTCCTATGTTTTCTGTGTTCAGTAGTTCGTAGATTTTCATATGTTGTAGGTATTTATTGTCGGTCTTATAAAGGGTTGATCTTAACTATTTGTAAACTTTTGTAAACTTTTGTGTTTTTTTAGGTCCGTTAGGTTTAGTTTTAGGTATTAGATGCTTTAGGTATTAGGCCTTTAGGTAAACTCTTTAGGCCTTACGCAACAAATAAATACTCGTAATATGAAGATCACAGAAATTGTCATTGCGCCATCAAAATCAAAAGATACTATATCTTGCGATACTACATCTAGTGCCATCAAAGATGGGTCGGCACAAGATATAGTGCCACATAATATAGTACCAGAAAATAAGAAGGCGGATGAGGTTGACATCATTCCTGAAATGGTTGACGGGGAGATTTTGGAACAGCCAGACCATTCGGCTTTGGCAGAAGGCATATCACAAATTTTGAGAAGGTCTCCGCAGAAGGGACTGAAGAAGGGATTTAGATGCACGGGCGGACCTAGGAAGGGTCGTATCGTTGCCAAACCATCAACCTGTTTCGCTCGATTGAATGTATCCAAAGGAGCGAAGATAAGAAAGAAAAGAATGGCGAAGGCGAAGATAGCCGGTAAGAAGATGGCCATATCAAAAAGATCTAGACCAGTGGCAAGAAGACTGAAGACGGTTCAGTTGAAAAGAAATAAATCTGCAGGTGGCAAGATCACATCACGAAAAGGTAAAATCACATCAGGTGGTGGCAAGATCAAATCAAAAATAGTCAAACCAAAAAAATAAATGAATTATCTTGATTGGCTTAAAGGACAGATCAAACTAATTGAATTCAAAAATGTTATCAGGTTTCCGATTGAAAAACGATTGGAGCAGATAGAGGAAGAGAAATTTTTGGATCAGATGGCCAATAACACACCAAACTCAGACCAATTTGACGAAAAAGAATAGACACAGGATCTTGTAGTTGATCTTGTCAACCGGTGCGATATCTTGTGGCACTACATCTTGTGGTTGATCTCGGTGGTCGGCACTATATCTAGTGCCATTCAATCTGGCGAATCAGTCGCTATTTCTGTAGGTTTTTTGTTCGGCTTTATATATACCAAATTTTCAGACCATATTTTTACCAGGTTGACGGATATAGGTTCCGTGTTATGCTGAAGTATGAATAAGGAGAAAGTTGATATGCAAAAAATAGATTATAAAAGTAAGACAGAGATAATGGTAGGATATATTGATAGAAGTCAGAATATATGTGCCGTTCAAACAGGTTGGAAGACTACGCCAGAAGAGATGGCAAAGTTTTTAGACAAGGAGTATCCAACAAAAGAAGATTCAATCAAAGTTGTTGACTCACCTGTTTTGATTCCTACATTTAAAAAAGAAGACTATTGGGGAGTTGAAGGATTTGGTGATGTTATTGAATCAAATTGGTCTTGGAATAAAGAAATACAAAGAAAAAAAGTTGGTCATTTATTCTGCCATATGACAGGAGTTTGGAAATATTCAGATAATGGAATTGACTGGACACCTATCAGAGAAGAGTTCGCAGAAGAATTCAAGGCGGTTGCTTAATGATATTAGAAACTAAAATGGGAAGAATGCAGAAAAGTTTAGAAACCATTTATGACGAATTCATAGATGGTTATCTGCAAGGCAATTTCACAGAAGGTGTATGCCATTGGAATGGTGATGATGCTTTGATGAGTCCATACACTTTTGGAAAAAAGTTTTCTGCCTATTGTTCAAGACTTGGATATGATGAATCGGAATACGGTGGATTCAAACACGAGTTGATGGACTGGTGCGAAGACCACTTATCACATTTAGAAAGTAAATTTAGATAATATGAAAAAGAAAAGAAAACAGAAAGAATATAAACTAACCAAAGAGGATTGGATGGAGATATTAGAATTTTGGCCATTGTCTATTGTGACACCGGCTATGATACTTTTAATATTGTTTGGTCCAATTATAATGAGATGAATATAACAGGATTAATTTCAGGAATAGTTATGTTGATTGCTCCTACTGAAGAAGTCAGTATCGCGACCAAAGTTTGGAAAGGTGCGGTACTGACAGACAAAGTCATACAGAAGACAGAAGAAGGCAGTTGGGGAGCATCGGCTCACGAAGAAGGATATCAAATAACAAAAGATACAATTTTAATTATAGGAGGGTTGAAATAATGACAATCATAGAAAATCATAAACATACCTTTCAAGTAGATGATTTGGGTCAATGGGATCTAGACGAAGATAGAAGTATAGTTCCATCAATTCAAAATGCTTTGAAATATGAAGGTATTGATGCTGTCGTAGATGGCGAAGAAATGAATGCTTCAGTATTCTATGTCCACACAAGATCACCAAGAGATGTGGTTGAGAAGGCTCTAAAAAGCCAAGAAATATGGGTAGAATAGTGGGGTTGACGATATTTGGTAATATTATATACTGAAACTATAACAAAGGGAGGAAAACTTGAATAAAAAAGTAGAAAAAATAATTGAAGGCATTTATACATTAAACAACGAAGAATTGAATTCAGTTGTTGATGCTTTTAAATTGAGAAGAAATCAATTACATTACCAAGACGCTCAATCTTTTAGAGTTGGTGATAGAGTGTCGTTCAAAGGCAGACATAATGCCATTGAAAAAGGTACTATTGAAAAAGTGAAGATCAAATATATTTTGGTTAGAACTGATAGAGGCCAAAGATGGAATGTGCCTGGTTCTCACTTAACATCAATCAAGGAGGCTGTTAATGCCTAATTGGTGTAATAACAATATATCTATCACGGGTCCTAATTCCGTGATAGACAAGATAGAAAAGATAACAAAAGAAGAAAAAGATGGAAACGGACTTCTTAATTTTTTCCATCCAATGCCTAAAGAATTAGATGGTACGACAGCACCTAGTTCAGCATCAGACAAGCCACAGCCGATGGTTGAAGGCTTTGATAACTGGTATGATTGGAGAGTAGAAAATTGGTCAACGAAATGGGAAGTATGTGAATTCTATGGAGTTGATAGACAATATCATTCAGAACAGAATGAAGGTGAATCTACAATTACATTTGGATTTGATAGTGCCTGGGCACCGCCGATTGGTGCTTATGAAAACTTCTTAAGAGACAATGAAGATTGCTCTTTGAAGGCTTGGTACTACGAAGGTGGCTGTGATTTTATGGGCGAGTGGGATAACGGTTCGGACGATTGTTATGCTCCAAGCGATTACAAATCAACAGATGACTTTTGGCAGGACGGTGTTGGTTCTACCCTAGATGATTATTTTGGTATCACAGAATCAATGGCAGAATATGAAGCAGAACTTGAAGCAGAAAAAGAAGATGTTCACGAATACACGAAGGGCAAGGCAATGAACATTGGAGAGGAAGTCTAATGCCAAAATATAAAGTTAAAATGAGTTGGCTAGACACTTATGAACAAGTGATTGAAGCACCCACAGAAGCAGAAGCAATCGCAGAAGCACGAAATGGTGATTGGGGAGAGCCTAAATGGGGTGGTGACGAAGTTGAAACAACGGTGGAGGAGATATAATGCCTAAATTTAGATTGTTAGTAGATGTGGATTCAGTTGTTGATGAAGCAGAACATCTTGAGGAGATATTCAAAGACGGTTTTGATTGCTCCGAGGAAGAAGCAGAAAAGATTGTAGAAGCAAAGGTCAAGGAGTTGATGTATGGTGGACCTTACTATTCAATCGTGGAAGATGAGGAGGACGAATAATGGGAACTAGATTGGCAGACATTATATTTGATAGACACGAAGACCATCTATATGAAGATGAGAGAGCGATGAGACTGACTCCATATGTGATGGCGGAGAGATGTCTACAAGCAGAAATCAAAGGTATTGTTGAAGACCACGGCAAGGGTGATTATGATACTTTGACTTATATCCTTGAGGGTGGTTTCAAAGGTTTTCATAATATGGAACCATCGGAATTGATAGAAGAATACAAAGGTATTGAAGACAGATGGTATCAATTAGAAGCGGATGGTGAGTTGCCATTTGAGGCATATGAAGATGATCCGATTCATACATTAAAGGAGAAGATATGATAGATAGAGAAAAAGGCATTTGGTCAGAGTTCGCAGAAGAAGAATTGCAGAACAACCAAGAGTGGGCAGACAATGGTTTACCACAAGACTTCACAGACAAATATCACGAGGAAGAGTACGATGAGGAGGACGAAGAATAATGTCAGAAAAATATTTTCCATTAAAAGATGAGGCGTGGGAAGACGAGTTGTTTGATGAGATACAAAAAGGCGACAAGGTTTGGTATCAAAACGAACAAGGACAAGTCTGTAAAGGCAAGGCTGTGATGATAGGTCCAATGGGTTGGGTTTTGAACACAGGCAACGGACAGGCCAAAGTTGTCAACGAAGGATACAATTATCTAGGACATACTCCTGCAAAAGGCAGAGAGCCTGATCACCTAGGACATTTTTTGAATAAGCATATAGGAGACTGATGGCAACGATAGAACAGAAGAAGAAACTTATACGAACTATCAAGACCCCCAATCGATATTTTAGGTTGGTGTTCAACAGATACGGTGGTGAGGTTGCGATGGGATCAATCACACAGGACCAGTTTGACTATTGGGAAGACAACGACGGGTTCGAAGAATATATGAGTCAAGTGGACTATGATTCCGAGGAGGCCAACAAGGATATACCAAAGAAGGCACAATTTGACCAACCGTTCTATGAGTACGGAGACATCTGTCATTCGTCAGGACCGGAGTGGGCAGATTCACAGACCCTTTACATAGAAGAAGTGAACAAGGATGGACAGGCGTTAGAAAAAGAAGATGGTACGGGTTATGTGGAGGACCAACAATACGATTATGGCGACCTTGAAAGTCTAGGTGTTGATGTTGAATGTTCAGCCACACACAATCAAAGCACCATCGAAGGACCTTATGTGTTCGGACAATACTTCAACAAAGGTGGATGGCATACAGAAGTGATAAAGACAGGACCAGATGGAATAGAATTTGATAAGATGAAAATCAGATACGAAGATGCAGACGGTTTCAAAGTTTTTGATGAAGTAGAATACGATGGCGAACACTATCATTTAGAAGAAGATAGCACCGGAAAATCATCAAGTTTCTATGTGGGAGAAGGTTTAATGACAAAGGAGGAAAGTAAATGACGAGTAGAAATTGGGAAGTGGTCTATAGATGCCAAGATAGTCTTGCCACTTGTAATATTTGGGCACCGGACGAGGCACAGGCTGAAAAGAAATTTCGTGCAAGAAAAGAATTTGAATATGATCCAGAATATGACAGAGAAGATGATGGTAATATAAGAAGTATCTATCCTACACCGGAGAGACCTTTACCTGCCAAAAAAATAAAGTTGTCTGAACTTGAAATGTTCTGCCTACCACCGGATATCTATAATTGGTTAAGGCAGTATCCAGCACCGGAGCAAGAAGAAGCATTCGCAAAGGATATTCCAAATACTGATTTCAATCATAAGATGACTGATAGGTTGGCTAGGTATGTTCAGATAAGAAGAAAATATAGAGGCAGTTCAATTTATTCAGATGATTGTAGGATTAAAATATACCAAAGACCTAGAGATTATTGTCATAAAAAGTTCGCAGATAGGTTTGCTCTATACAATAGATGACGAAAAAGTCGCTAGAAATGGAAGATTTTAGGAGGTTGACGGTTTTTGGTAATATTATATACTGAAACTATATGAAGGAGAAAGTTGATATGATACAAGAAGAAAACAAAGATCTATTGAAGTTCAATGCAGAAGGAATACATCCAGCAGATATGTTTCTTAATGCTAGAAAAAAGGCAATAGAGGCAGTTGATGCCTTTACAGCCAAACACGGTGAGCCGATGTATTGTGGTTTCGCCAATGTTTCAATCCACCCAGCGAGAGGTAGATTCGTGACATTTATGAAAAAAGCCGATATTGGTGATAAAGGTTATGGCGGTGGATACAGAATATCCTATTATGATATTATGCCAAAAGATCATCAATACAGCCACACTCAATCGATGAGCATCAAAGAAGAAGCCTGTGAGGCGTTCAGAGATGAGTTGAGAAAATACGGTATGACGGTATATGCAGAATCGAGGGCAGACTAATGTCAGATTATCTTAACAAAAAAGAAATTGATCAATTGATGGATTTATTCAATAAGATCAAATTAGACTTGTCGGACGATAGTTTTCCGACAAGAACTAACAGATTAGAAGCCGTTGAGAATATGGCAAAGGTTTTGGAGATACACGGGTGGAAGGCCATCCGTGACCCAAAGATATATGTTGAACCAAGCAAGAGTGAAAGGGAGGGTGTTTAATGGCGACTAGAGCGAG
>Ga0208405_1000138_pt1 | contig 12536 bp, 18 predicted proteins | sample ETNtaG_32_FD_185766 | JGI IMG/M metagenome (GOLD analysis project Ga0208405, IMG submission 185766) | Marine microbial and viral communities from oxygen minimum zone, Eastern Pacific Ocean - ETNP201302PF84A (SPAdes) (version 2) | ecosystem: Environmental > Aquatic > Marine > Oceanic ... | reverse complement strand
TACAAACTTCCGTTCGATCCTAGCAAGTTGAAATCATTTGATAGGTTCCATAAGAAGTTTGGCAAGTATGTCATAACTGCTATGGAGTCTAAATAATGGCAACTGACCAACAAATAATAGACAAACTAGTTACAGCCAGAATTGCTTTACTACTGAAACATCCTTTCTTTGGCAATCTGGCTACTAGGTTGAAACTTGTTAATGCAGACGACTGGTGTCCGACAGCAGGTACAGATGGTAGATACTTTTACTACAACACGAAGTTTATTGATTCGTTGAATCCTAAAGAAGCGGAGTTCTTGTTTGGACACGAAGTTCTACACAATGTATTTGAACATATGCTATTAAGATCGGGTGGCAGAGATCCACAACTTTGGAACATCGCGGCTGACTATGCCGTTAATCAAATTCTTGTTGAAAGTAAAATAGGTGAGATGCCAAAAGGCAAGAAAGGTGAGAACAAAGGATTCCAGGACGACAAGTACAAAGACTGGCCAGCAGAAAAGATATACGATGATATTATGAAGCAGGCTAAAAAGAACGGAAAAGAGTTCTTAGAAAAAATGGGAGAACTATTAGACGAACACGTGGATTGGGGTAAAGGTGATGGACAAGGTCAAGGCAAAGACGGCAAAAATGGATCTGGCAAAGGTAAACCTGTTTACACAAAAGAAGAACTTAAGAAGATCAGAGACGAAGTGAAAGAAGCAATGATAAGTGCCGCACAATCAACAGGTGCTGGTAGTTTACCCGGTGCAATACAAAAGATGGTTAAAGAACTTACTGAACCAAAAATGGATTGGAGAGAAATAATCCAACAACAGATAATGAGTACTATTAAATCTGATTATACTTGGATGAGACCTAGCAGAAAAAGTTGGCATACATCTGCAATACTTCCAGGACAGAACAATGATGAGATGATAGATGTTTGTTTGGCACTAGATGCCAGTGGATCTATCTCAGACGAACAATGTAAAGAGTTCTTAACTGAAGTAAAAAACATAATGGATCAATACAAAGATTTTAGAATACATTTATGGACGTTTGACACAAAAGTTTTCAACCCAAAAGTGTTTACACCAGATAATGCAGATGAATTACTAGACTATAAGTTAGGTGCTGGTGGTGGTACTGAATTTGAATGTAATTGGGAATTTATGAAAGAAGAAGGCATAGAGCCTAAAAAATTTATTATGTTCACAGATGGTTGGCCTTTTGACAGTTGGGGTGATCCTGATTACTGTGATACAATATTTTTAATTAACAATCCATATGAAAGGAACATAGAAGCACCTTTTGGAATGACTGTGCAATATGACGATTAGTGAAATGATGTTATTTCCAAACACAAATCCATATTCAGGCAAGATGAACAAAGTGAAGTGCCTACGGAACTGGATGATTGATACGGCAACAGTTTTATTTGATGATAATCATAATGACTTGAGAACACTTCCTAAGACTGTGAGATTGCAGTTATTGGTTGTGTTGAGTTTTGTATGGAGTACCGTGTTCACAGTTTATTTTTTTTCTATATCAACTATGCTATGGGGTTGGGTTGGACTAGTTGTTGGACACTTGGGTATCATATTTGCTATGTATTACACATTTAAACAATTTCACAATCAACCGTATAAAAGGGAGCCTGACAAGAACGAACCTCCTATGTACGACGACATATGGGGAGCATAATATGACACCAGAACAGAAAAGAAATATAGGAGCGGCCATAGGTTTACTGGCTATTATTTTAATCGGCAACTTGGGTGGGTTGTGGTTAGCAGGAGCATTATGAAAAGTAAAATTATAGATCCAAAAAATAAACACACGGTAGGTACAAGTTGGATGAATCTTGGCAATCACGTTTTGATTGCAGGCTTTATTGCTTGTATATTATTTGTGATATATGCGAGTTATTAATGAGTAAATGGATAATAGGTGTTATGATGCTAGTAGTAATCGCTATGTTTTGGAAGGGTGTGGAAGTATTAGGACCAAGTAATACCAATAGAGATATACTATACGAAGGTCCAAAAAAATCGGTACAAGAAAGATGGAACGATGCTTACAAATGGATAAAGGAGAAACGTGAAAATAAATCCAACTAACTTCACTAAAAGAAGATTAAATTTCTGTCCTCCACATTTTAAAAGTACTGTGATAGATGCAAATTACTTTAAACAAGAAGAATATAAAATAGAAAAATGGATCTACGAATATTGTTTTGGTAGATATGCATTTATGGAACACTGGATAAGTGATCATAAGAATTCAAGAAAAACTGTAATAAAGATTGGTTTCGAAAAACCAAGTGATATGACCTTGTTCGCTTTAAGTGGTCTAATAAAACAATAATTTGGTAATACCAAATAATCCAAATTCTTCAAATAATTGATTTGACAAATATAACTATTATTTGTTAATATATGTTTATTAATTGCAATTAACAAAAAAAGGAAATTAAACTATGGCGACGAAGACAAAAAGACCAGTTAGATCTGCACCAAAAGAAACTGAAGCAAAGGCTCAAACAAAAGCGGCTCCAGTAAATGGTCCTGCAGATGCAACGGCAAACACTCAACAGGCTCAGGCTGATTTGAGTATCGGCGACCTTAGAAATCTTTCAACTATTATGGATGTTGCATCGACTCGTGGTGCCTTTAGAGCAAACGAGATGGCTATGGTTGGAGCACTTTACAATAAGTTACAATCATTTTTAGCGAGAGTAACACCAAAAGATGAAAAAGCAGATGGATCAGCACAGGCTGAAACTCCTGCTCAAGAATAGGAGATAGATATGCTAGGATTATACGATAAAATGGTAATGGACGCAAAAAGTTCGGCGGACGATGCGGCGGCAAAAAGAAAAATGTTTAAGCATATGGGAGAGTTTAAAACTACAAAAACTCCTGTTATCGTGCTTTTTAGAACAGTACCAGAAGAAGAAAATAATTGTTTAGTAGTGGCTCCAAAGTTTTTACCCGATGTCTACAATAGTGCTTTGATGAGAACGGTCGAATCAGACCAAGCACAAGAATCTGATGAACTTGGAACGTACCTTGCAAGACAATATTTTCCAGATGGTGTTAATATGTTAAGTATGCTCCACAGAGACAACTTTATTAAAAAACAACCAACATCTGAAATAATAATCACTTATGGTTTAAGCGACGATGGAAGAGTCCAACTCGATGAACTTAATAAGATGATTGCCAAAGAAAAAGGTGTCAAGGTTTCTGAACTTGCAGAGCAAAATGCTTCATCTGAAGATTTAGCCGACGAGAAAAAAGAGACTAAAAAAGATGCCAAAAAGACTTCCAAAAAGAACTAAACCAACTTGGGTCACTCTTGCAAAAGATTTTATTAAAGAGTGGCCTGAAGTCCTTGATGGTTTAGAATATTCAAACCTCCCAATATCTTATGTAAATTGGATTAACATTACATTAAAGAATAATGTGACAATCCATTACGATATAGAAAAAGAATTAAAAATAAGATCCAAAAAGAAAATTGTAAGCATAGTCACAAAAGCACTCGACGGTAACTATAACAATATCAAAAAAGTAGATTTAAAATTCAATGTTAAGAAATTAAAAGTAGACATTGAACAAAAGACTGACGTATTCTTAAAAAAATCTTTTACTTAAAATTACAACTAATTGAAATTCTCTCAGACTTTGATTTAAAAGGATAAACAAAGTGTTTAAGATCTGCAGGAAAAAACCAAACATCTTTTTCTTTTGGAGTTTGTGTAAAGAATGATTCACTAAAATGTATCGACTCACCATAAGTCCACTGTATTCTTCCAGCACTTGGTTGATTACTGTTTTTTGAACTTTCGGACAGTGTGTTTTCTTCTTCAATTTCTTTAGGTACCTGTAGATACATAACACAAGATATACAACCTGCGTGGAAATGTGCAGGATTCCATTCTCCTGCTTTCATAAAATTTACCCATATAGGTTCTACAATCTGTATATCTCTAGATTTTGGTCTTCCAAATTTTTTAATTCTTCTTTCTTTTTTTGCTTCAGACATATATTCTTGAGCAAGAGATATTAATTCATTATACACAATTTCTTTGTCTTGCTTATTGAATTCTAGTTTGTATTCTTCTTCTATGTTTCCAGCAAGTTTATTTCTAAAATCTTTGTTTAAATCATATCTGGTTGATTTCGATTTGCTTAACAACAGATCAAATACAGTATCAGATAATTGGGTTTGCATAAGCAAAGGACCAAATGGTTTATGAAGTATATTAGGCATAGTTTTTATCTAGATAATCAAACAAATTAATTGTTGGCTTCCACCCTGTTTTTAATAACACTTCAATATTTGCTTTGTTATCTATTCTTTCTTTGTTATCACCTACTCTGTGTTCTAAATTTTTTAATCCTACGTGACTTACAATATCCTCCAGTGAATTAGATTCTCCTGTTCCGACATCGCATACTCCTGCTAGATTGCTATGCAGAACTTTCATAATCGCATTACAAACATCTGTAACGTGGATAAAATCTCTTTTATGATTTGTATTGATAAACTTTACGTCTCTGGTCAAGAGTTTTGGAATAAACATATGCTCTCTTGCATTAGGACCATACACTGTTGTAAATCTCAATCCGATACTATTTGGCGGAGCAATTTTTTCCATAGTCATTTTTGAATATGCATATGGGTTTTTATCTGGTTCCGCGGCCGTGCTAGAACTTGCGTAAATTACTCTTGCGTTTTTATATTTTTCAAATATGCGTAAACTCCCTAAAACGTTATTTTGAAAATATGCGTCCGGATTATTGATGCTGTCGCGTACTCCTGATCTTCCTGCTAGATGAATTACACAATCTATATCTTCTGGTAAATCACAAGTGCGGAGATCCTTTCCGTCCAATAGGTCGATGGTGGTTACGTTATGGTCTTTTAGATATGGTAATAAGTTTGAACCAATAAAACCTTTATGTCCTGTTAGTAGAACATTTTGATATAATACGTTTTTCCAACCGGAATCCATTACAGTACCTTAACGCCATATTTCTTTTCAAATGCTTTACCATCTGCCACGTCATTCACTATTGGTTGCCCTTTGATATTCAAACTGGTATTCAAAAGTATGGGACAGCCTGTCTTTGCTTTCCACGTTTTTAGCAGTTCATAGAACCCTGGATTATCGCTTTTAGAGACCGTTTGCACACGACTTGTATTATCGTAGTGTATAATGGCAGGAAAGTCTTTACCACGCACACAAGGCGCTGTAAATTGCATATAAGGGGTGTTTTTGACGGCAGTAGGTAGGGTAAAATACTCGTTTACATCCTCCTCTAAAATGGCTGGAGCGAATGGTCTAAACTTCTGTCTTTTCTTGATTCCGTTTACCAAATCCTTGATATCTTGTCCTCTTGGATCTGCCAGGAGTGATCTATTACCAAGTGCTCTAGGACCAAACTCTGCTCGGCCGTTTGCAACGCCCACCATCTTGTTTTCTGTTAATTCTTTGATTACTGCATCCACAGGATACTCACCTTCTATGTTGTGTCCTAGGAAAGGATGTTTCCAATTTAGATGCATCTTTTCTGATGCCGCGATGCAACCTATCGACGATCCTGCATCACCCGGATTTGGTATTATCCATATGTTGTCGAACAGACCAAGATTTGCCAACACCTGATTGGCCGCACAGTTCAAAGCAACACCGCCGGCATACACAAGATTACGTGATCCATACTTGCTGGCTCTTTGCCATAGGTTTGCAAGGCATTCTATTGTTACGTCTTGGATCGATCTTGCAAGGTCCATAACATCTGCTTCTGGATGCCAGTCGCTCAATCCTCTATGTAAATTCTGTTTGAGTTTGAAAGGATTCTGTTCTACAAAATCTTCATAGATATCATCTTTGTATATCGGTTTTCCGTAAGCCGACATACCCATTAAAATATATTCTTCTTCGGCAGGTTTAAGTCCGCAACGATGTGTGAATGCAGAATATAATATTCCCAACGAGTGAGGATATTGTATTGTTTCTTTTCTCTCTAACTTGTTATCCTTTGCCACTGATATCGATACCGTGTCCCATTCACCGATTGCATCAACTGTCAATACCACTGCTTCGTCAAAAGGACTTGTGAAATATCCTGCCGCGGCGTGTGAGTCGTGATGCTTCACATATTCATCTATCTTTATTCCAAATCTTTCCAAGTGCCACTGAGGCATTTCCGTATAACTCAAAGCAGTTGAATATTGTCCTGCATAAAATTGTCTTGTCTTTTTCAGCAGGGGTTTCTCATAGTAGACAACTTTGTCAAAAGGACCATACGTCATTGCTTCGTTGACTATTGCCCAATTTAGATAATGATCGTTTTTTACTTTTGAATAACGTTCCGAGTGTGCGGCCCAAAGAATTTCTGTGCCATCTACCACTGCCATTGCGGCATCATGGTTCATACAATTTATTCCTAAAATCTTCATAATGTTTCTATGTACTTTCTTAATTCTTTATCCTGTACATCTGCTGGTATCTCGTTCTTATAAAATATTTTATAACTATCACTGCCGTACTTACCGATGCCGTACAAGTCACTAGCATTTTTATAATCCCAAGTCAAAAATTGTTCACTCATCTTTCTAAGTCTTTTTGCTCTCACACTCCACATACCTAACGGCTTCAACATTGTTTCTTGTGTTTTATATCTACCACGCAAATAGGCTTTTGCATTGGGATATCGTTTGAACAATTTTGGAAGCACTTCTTTGACCTGTTTCCTATATGTCTGATTCAAGCATATGACACCCACCATGTGTTGCCATATATTTTTGACTTGTTGCTGTACCATTAGATCTTCTCTCATTTTACTTTCAAAAACTCTTTTGCTTTGACTAGAGCAGTCTCCCAATCTTCCAGTGTGATATCATATTCAAAGTTCTGTGTGGTCTCGTTTACCTGTAATTCTTTAGCACCGTTTTTGATATGGAAGTTTCTTGCCATGTCTGTAAGAGGTGACAACGTAACCAGTCGATTTAAATGATTAGATTTTTTGACCATTTTATAGACTTCGTTGACTATTGCTCTTCCACCACCTCTTTTCTTTGCCCAAACTGTGTATGCTATTGCAATAGATCCTTGCACACCTGCTCTATGCACAGATTGTAAGGCGGCATCATAACTTAACGTTTCCATTTCCTCCACCGTCTTGGGAACATCATTGGTGAACGCGAAACACATTATCGCGGCAATCTCACCAACGTCGTCTTTCAAACCGTATATCTTCCTTCCATATGATTGCCTAAATTGTAGATCCAATTCAGGACGCACTGGATCTTCCTTAACATCTATGTAAGGTAGTTCTACAAGTTCATACTTGGACTCTTTTATTTTTTGTTTGGTATATGACTCTAATGTTTTGTAGTTTTTATTCGTGTATGATTGCAACTTAGAAAATTTTTCCATAAGTCCAGTTATTGATGGATGTTCTTTCCAACGTTCCAAAACTGCTTTGAGCTTGTCTTTGTTGAGTATGTCCATAAATTATTTGTATATAAATGGATCTTTTTTCTTAAGTTCCTTGATTCTTTTTCTGTATGCTATTTCGGATTTGATTTTATCAATTATCTTTTTTATCCAACTAAACATCTTTTCCTCCTTTTATAAACTCTAGGTTTGTTGATAGTATTAATCTATTGTCGCTTGGGTTTGGTTCTACAAAGTGGGGTATGTGTCCAGGAAATGCAACACAGCCTCCGTCTTTGGGTTTTATAGCAAAACGTTGATTCGTATTTGCATAAGGATAACCCGGCTCTAAAATAATCATATTAGATGATTTTCTGTTACAATCAAGATAGAAAACACAGTTCCAATGATTCTCTATTGGAAAGTGTATATGAGTGTCATGGAAATTACCCTTGTCATATCTCTGAAACCATGATGATATAATATTCCATGATGAGTAACCATTTGCTTTGGCCAATTGTGCATAAAACGTTTGACAACTGTTAAGCAAAAATTTAAATTCCTTGTACAATAAAATATTTTGTTCTTTGAAATATGTCGTTTTCATATAACCAACATTATCCATTGTAGATCTGTTTACATCTAGCAATTTGAGAACTTTATCTTTATCGTAAGAAATTTCACTTTCGTATATTTTTGTTACGAAACTCTTTTCCTTCAACTTTTTTTCTTTTTTAAGTAATCCAAACATACGTTATTTTACACTATATTGTTATTTAAAGCAATATTTTAATGAATATTAATTTAGACTGCCATAAATACTATTATAAACTGATATTACATCTGGCCTACTTTCCAGATGATTATTTGGAAATAGGAGAAAATATGCAAAAAAAACTAACTTGGGTTTTAGCACACGAACCATATGATTTATTCATCAAGGCGGCTAAAAACTTTCAAAATGAGGTATCATCAGAAACAAATGGTAGATATCAAATTGATGTAATCAGTCTATCAGAATATAACGAAAGATCTGGTAACATTTTAACAAATCACACATCGGACAGAGAAAAAGTTGTAAAACTTGTCAATGACGGAAAAATTGACATGGCAACTGTTTACGTTAACACACTTGGTCAAATCAATAACCAGATGTATGCTTTAAGTATGCCATTCTTGTTTGACAATCATGACCATGCAGAAAGAGTGCTAGATGGAAAAATTGGTTTAGATCTTTTAGCAGGTATGTCAAAAGTAAGTCAAGTTAAAGGACTTGCATTTACATACTCAGGTGGTTACAGAATAATACCAAGCAAAAATGCAATCGAAAACTTGAAAGATTTCTACAATCTTAAAATTAGATGTAGCAAGAGTCCAGTTGCACAAGACACGTTCAAGACTTTAGGGTCAACACCAGTGTCTATGTTGATTGATGATTTTGCCAAAGCATTTGACAACAACGAAGTTGATGCAGGTGAAACTACGTATCCAAGATTCTATGCATTAGGTCATAACAAATCAGCAAATGTTATCAACCACACTGAACATAGTTTGTTTTTAACTTCAATCGTTACAAACACAAAACTATGGAGTTCAATGGATGAGCAGACTCAAAAAGTTTTTGCTAACGCGGCATTATCGGCGGCAAAAATTGAGAGACAAGAATCATTGAAAGATATAGAAAAGGTTCAAGCACAGGCCAAAGAAGACGGAATTGAAACTGTTGTAATGAAAAACGCTGAAAAAGAAAAGTTTATGAAAACTACTCAGCCTTTATACAACAAATACAACTCTGTATTTGGCAATGGATTGTTAGACAGTATAAAATCTGCATAACATGAACAGTAACTGGCAGTACGGAAAATCCAGAAGCAGTTATCATTTCGACGATACAAAATTAGACTTGCCGGGTGATTATTTTTTCTACCATGGTAGAATTGAAAACACTTGGCAAGTTGAAATTGATGGCATCGCAAGTAGACCAATGACTTGGGAAAATAGGAAAAACACTTGCGGTCGAACAAACCAAACTCCACAACATATTGAAGCAGAAGAAAATGATTTGATATCTGCAGGAGCGGATCCAAAAATGCCCTTGGTTGATATCAATGATGATTTCGACCAAATTCCAAATCTTAAAGAGGTTGCTGAATCGTTTGGATTAGAAAAACCTAACTTTAGATTGCACATACAAAAAACAGGACAAGTGTTTAATAAACATATCGACACATTGGATCAAATATATCCAGGAGTTGAACAAGATAAAATTATCAGGATACAAATAATGTTGACAGATTGGGAGCCAGGACAATATTATACATATGGAACGTATAACTATGCGAATTGGAAAGCGGGTGACGTACACAGTTTTGATTGGTACAATGTACCTCACTGCACCGCCAACGCAAGTTATAGTCCTAGGATAACTTTACAGTTGACAGGAATAAAGACAGATAAGACAGCCAGAAGACTCGAGGCAGTCTCAAAAAATTAATAATTAAGATTAACAGTGTTTGGCCTACTTTCCAAGCCGTTTAACGAAACGAGACATGGAAATTATTTTTATTTTACTTTTAGGAGTATTATGGGGCCTGATGCTTGGCATCATTCCTACCGCAGGACCTAGCACAGCATTACTAACCAGTTTTGCTTTCATTCCCTATTTTTACAACGATCCCTACCTCGCAGTAATATTCTATACAAGTTGCGTGGCGGCCTGTGCCACTGGAGATACGTGGAGTTCCATACTACTGGGCATTCCTGGATCTAGTTCAAGCGCCGCCACAGTGCTTGACGGTTATCCCTTGGCCAAACAAGGCAAGGCAACATATGCCTTATCTGCGGCTTTCACATCAAGCACATTGAATGGATTGTTCTGGGGTGGACTTGTTTTTTTGTTTATGCCTGTGTATTCAAAACTTCTACTTGTTTTTGGTATACCAGAACTATTGGCATTGAATTTACTTGCTTTCGCCTGTGTGATATTTTTGACCCGTAATAAAATTTTGCTTGGATTTGTAGGACTGGCAATAGGGTTGGTACTGGGTTACATAGGAATAGATGAAAACAATGCACCTAGGCTAACATTTGGTTGGACATACCTGCAGGATGGTATAAACGTGATGATAATGGCCGCAGGTCTGTTTGCTATGCCGGAATTATTTGACATGGCTATAGGCAAAAACAAGTTACAAAAAATTCAAGGAAATTTTTCACAGGTTAAACAAGGAATTCGTGCCACATTGAAAAATTGGTTCATAAGTTTTAAGGGTGGAGCCATTGGTGCCATTGTTGGAGCCTTACCTGGCATCCACGGAGTTGTAGCAGACTGGCTGGCATATGCCCAAACAAAAGCATCACATAAAGACGAAAAGTTTGGCGACGGAAATATTAAAGGTGTGATAGGACCCGAAGGAGCAAATAATAGTGTTTGTGCGGCCAGTTTTGTCCCAACAGTTGTGTTTGGTATTCCAGGCACACCATTTGCCGCAATCATACTGACAATTTTTTACCTTTTGAATTTTAATCTTGGTTCCGTTGAACTTCAGTCGGACACTAAATTTTACCAGAATCTTGCCATTGGATTTTTAGGTGGCACGGTGCTTGTTGGGATATTCTGTTTGTTATTGGCTAGACCTATAACTTACATTTTAAAATTACCAACAAGGTTGTATGCATTCATAATCACGATATTGATTTTTTGGTCGTGTTATCAAGTAAGCCATACATACAACGACATACTAATCTTAATTTTTTGTGCAGTGGTTGGCCTACTTTCCAAAATGCTGTCAATCAACAGACCTGCTATGTTGCTTGGTTTTATCTTGTTTGACAAGATTGAATCATTGACTTACCAGACTGTTGGATTGTATAATGTGAGTATGTTAGCAGAACGTCCAATTTTTATTGGATTAATTTTGCTGATTTTTCTTGCAATTTATTATGGGATTAGGTATATTAATAACAACAAATAAGGAGAAACAGCATGAAGAAAATCATCAATATGTTTTCCGCCATGGTGGTTGCATCACTAATTACAATAAGCAGTGCTATGGCCGATTATAAATTGATAATTCCAAGTCCGCAAGGGACAGGTACAAGTATTTGGGGGCAAACAATTGCCGCTGAACTTGAAAAATATCTCGGCGAGAGAATCATCGTTGAGCATATCAAAGGTGCTAAAGGTAATCTTGGTCTTATGACTTTTAATGACAAGTATAAAGGTGATAAGAAAACTATTGTCCTTGCACACGGAGGTAACGCAGACGCATGGTTAATCGAGGATGTGAAATGGAGTTTCTATGATTGGAACCCAGTTTTGATCCAACCGTACAACATCACAACAACAATCAAAAAAGATTATGATTGGCAAAACAACAATCTTAGTCTTGCTGACTGTTCAGGTTGTGTGCCTGAAACACTTGCTTGGGCCATCTTAAAAGGATGGGATAATATCAATTTTATCAGAAAAATGAGTGCCGGTGATGCCAAACAGGCATGGTTAAGAGGCGAGTTCAACTATATCAGAGAACCAGTTTCGAGACATATCAAAAACACCGCACCGATGGTCGAAGAGGGCAAAGCAATTAGACTCTTCAATCACGGACTTTTCACACCAGAAGGATTTATTGAAGATCCTAACTGGCCTGACACTCCTAGTCTGACAAAACTTTATACGGATACTTTCGGCAAAGAACCTAGCGGCGATGTATATGACGCATATGTACTCGCTACTGTTTGGAGAGAAGGTATGCAAAAAGGTTTGTATATGCACAAAGGAGCAAACACAGAAGAAGTAACAAAAGCCTTCAAAGAGATGATGAATAACCAGGAGAGCAGAGAATATCTTGAAAGTAAATTAGGACAATACCCTATGTACTTTGGAAAGGACGCTCACACTATTCTTGATCGACTTTACAGTTACGTTACGAAAGATTCACTTAAAGCATTAGTAGATTTTGCATCAGAAAAAATGCAATGGTCAACTGCTGTATATGTTGAATCAAAAGCAAAATAATGGATATAGATAATTGTTTATATCTACATTTAGCAAGTTTAGGGGACGTTGTTCCCCTAGACTTCACAATAGACG
>Ga0208405_1000137_pt1 | contig 12547 bp, 16 predicted proteins | sample ETNtaG_32_FD_185766 | JGI IMG/M metagenome (GOLD analysis project Ga0208405, IMG submission 185766) | Marine microbial and viral communities from oxygen minimum zone, Eastern Pacific Ocean - ETNP201302PF84A (SPAdes) (version 2) | ecosystem: Environmental > Aquatic > Marine > Oceanic ... | reverse complement strand
TGAGATAGAATCAGTAACAAAGTTAGTTTCTAAACCACTCAAAGAGAAATTGAAGTGGGATGCACAGGAACTAAATTTCATGAAAAAAACATCAAGAGCTAAATTACCTTTGTAATGCCGACATTAATTTCTAATATGCCAGCAGAGGAAGTTTGGGTAAGAAAAGAATATCTTACTGACTTTCAATCGGGACATGGTGAATTTACACCAGGTGTCTGGGTATCTGCAAAATCTATTCCTGGCCGTGCCTTTTATTTTGAGACATATTTACCAGAATATGCAGCAATATTTGATAAACTGCCTATTAGTGCTTTTTTAAGTCAACCTAAAACACCCGATCCAGATATGGATCTACCTAACTTACAGTTCTGGAACTGTATGGATTATGGTGTTACGACTATATGCAAACAGTTTATAGGTTCTATGGATTATGAGTGCTATACTAGAGATTTTGGAACACAATTAGGAAAATATGTGGTAACATTAGATAATTATCACTGTGATATTGATACTCCTGATTTTAGTACATCAGAAACACCCGCAGAACATAAGAGTCATAATCTTATAGAATTGAACAATGGACAGTTTGCACTGTATCCTAATAATAGATTAAGAATTTACGACAATTCTTTAACTCCTAAAAATCCTAAAATGCCTGATTTTAAAGTATCCACAAAATACTTTAGTGTTGAGAGAGGACATATGGAAAGGTATGGAGATACTAACGATTATCATTATGGTTTAAATGAAGATTCCGAACAAAACTGAACTAACACATTATCGTCTTCAAGCAATGCTCAGAGAACATAGTTTCCCTGATCTTAAATATATTGGAGAGAAAAAAAGTTGGAAATCAGGAGAAATTGAGCACTGGTATAAAATCGGTAATCATGAAGTGCCTGTTGATGCAATTGACTCTTTAGAGGCTGAAGAAGATGAAGCAGATTGAAGTATTGCCTCAGACCATATATGAATTTCATGCTGATCCAAAGATTACATCATTAGGTGTAGAATTACTTAAAAAGGAAAAATTAATTCATCAAGAACATTCTACAACTTATCAGATTTCGGGGATGACTGAAGATGCCCGTCTGAATCTCAGACCTGAGTATGCACCTATTATGAATTGGATACTTGCATGTTTAGATGAGGTAAAAATAGCAAGAAATTTGCAGTGTGATCGTATAGATATTACTCAGTCTTGGGGTGTAGTCACCACATATAATACACACCAACCAAGACATTTTCATACCAATTCTTATATAAGTGGTGTTCTTTACTTGACGGATTCACCTACAGGCACTACAATATATCAGAATAGTATATGGGAATTGGAAAATCACCCATTGGTAACTGTTAGGAGTATGGATGACTCTCGTGAAATTACTCATAAAGTACGTGCAAAAGCAGGTACTCTAAGTTTATTTCCTTCTAATCTGGAACATGAAGTAAGACCAAGTAATGATTTTAATGATAGATATAGTCTAGTGGTCAATACTTTTCCAGCTGGTAGAATAGGTCATTACAGATCTTTTAATGGAATGGAAATTGAGATTAAATGAAAGTGACACCATTTGAAACTTACCAAACTTATCTTTCAATGAAAAGTCATTTTACTAACCCTAAGTATGACTTTATAAAATATGGTGGTAAGTCAAGGGCTACAATGAGTGCCTTTAACAAAAGAAAAGACAAATACTGGTTTGAAAAGACATCCAGAAAATACTCTGACGAAGAAGTTGTAAACTTCTTATTAGCAAACTTTGTAACAACCGATAACCCACAAAACTTATGGATTGGAGAAATTATCAATTCTGGAGAAAGAAACTACGCAGATTGGAAAAGACGCAAACAGAGTTTGACTTACTTATTCAAAGAACAAGTAGAGAAATTGATATACGAAAACAACTTAGAAGAAGTATTCGATTGCTCGAAGGGCCATCCACCATTACTAAAAAAGTATCTGGGTGGAGAGATAAGTTTAGAAACGCTTACGATACTGGAAAAAGTCTTTTCTTTCGCAAAAAACTTTGATAAGAAACTAAAAGATCCAGTGTGGGAATCCGTCAGTTTAAAGATAAAAAAGTACATTCCCTTTATAAATATTAATGTATTCCATTATAAAAACGTATTAAGAGACATTATCAATGAGTGAATTTTTTGATTCACCTCTTGTAAGAGAGGAACTTAAAGAAATCAATGAACTTCAACAAGAAGTTTATGGTACATTGATGAACTTTAATAAAATGCCCGATGAGGAAAAGATGGAACACGTTGAAAAATTAAGTTCTTTACTTGAAAAGCAAAAGGTCATGTACACAAGATTATCCTTGTCTGATGATCCTGCAGCTGAAGAGATGAAAAAGAATTTAGAACAATCACTTACCATGTTGGGTTTCCCAGAAGGTACTGATATAATTACATTATTCAAGGGGATGGGTAAAACCATTCAAAAAATGAAAGACCATCTTGACATTTAAGTCAATGTATGGTATAATCTAAACATCCAAATTAATCCAAATTAATCCGAGGTATCCAATTATGTCTTTCGCAGACTTAAAAAAACAATCTAAACTTGGCTCATTAACTGCAAAGTTAGTTAAAGAAGTTGAGAAAATGAATAACAACGGTGCATCAGGCGATGACCGTCTTTGGAAATTAGACGTAGATAAATCAGGTAACGGTTATGCTGTTATTAGATTTCTACCTGCACCAGAAGGTGAGGATCTACCATTCGTAAAACTATACTCTCATGCCTTCCAAGGGCCTGGTGGTTGGTATATCGAAAACAGTTTGACTACTCTTGGTCAAAAAGATCCTGTTTCTGAGTACAATACCCAACTCTGGAACAATGGAACAGACGCAGGTAAAGATACTGCAAGAAAACAGAAACGTAAACTCACTTATATTAGTAACATCTATGTTGTGAAGGATCCTGCTAATCCTGAGAACGAAGGTAAGACTTTCTTATTCAAATATGGTAAGAAGATCTTTGATAAACTAACTGCAGCAATGCAACCTGAGTTTGAAGATGAGGAAGCAATTGATCCATTTGATTTCTGGCAAGGTGCTAACTTCAAATTGAAGGCTAAGAACGTTGCAGGTTACAGAAACTATGATTCTTCCGAGTTCGCTGCTCAAAGTCCATTATTAGACGATGATGAAGCAATGGAAGGGTTATGGAAGAAGCAATCATCACTTCAAGAATTTGTAGGTGCTGATCAATTCAAATCATATGAAGATTTGAAGAAGCGTCTAGGTTACGTATTAGGTAACAAGACTTCTGCACGTCCTACATTCGATGAAGACTTAGAAGACTTAAGTGAAGGCCTAAACAAGGCAGAACAAGTTGTTGCTGACGCAGTTTCTTCAACTCCCGCACCAGTAAGTGTTGGAGCCGCTGATGAAGAAGCGGAGGATGATACACTATCATACTTTGCGAAACTCGCATCAGAATAAACATAATAAAAGGGGTCTTACGACCCCTTTTTTATTGCACTGTAACTTTAGTATTTTCCGTTCTACTCAACTTATCAGTAATACGATTTGAAGATCTTTGTACTACCATTATATCTCTCATATCGTTAAGGAACTGATTAAGGTAACGTTTTTTAAGAATATGTATAGAACTCTTCTCTACATTTTTCTTTAACTCATATTCGAAATTTGTAACTCCTTGTATTGTATCTACAGAAGCTGGAGTTATGTACTGATTGTAATAGAAATAAGTAACTGAAAAATTACCATCAACTCTTTTACCTTTAGGAAGAACTAATCTTCCATCTCCATCTACAATTTCTTTTGTTTCATAGTGACGAATAGCATTTATATCTGCACCATACTTATCTACACAGAAATTATATAATTCTTGATTAGTTAGAGGCCAATCATCCCTAACATTTAAAATTCCTGCAGTTAATAAAACAACCCAATCTAACTTATCATCGCCATATAATTCTTGTGCAATATTATCAGGTCTAGCACCTTCTTGAATTTCATACTTGTCGAAGACAGTAAATACACCTTCTAAATCATCACGTATTTTATTCCTTCTAAAAAGGTTCTTAACTACAATATAACTTTGAGATGAGAGACTATCAGATAAAAAATTCTGATATGCTACATCTGGTAACTCTCTAAAATATCCCATTAGAATCCAACTCCATCTGAACTATCTTCATATGCTTTATAATCTTCATTGTAAACTGGTGTAAGTTCTGTAAAATTTAAAGCCATAGTCATAGCAACTGGTGAACCATCATTATATGTTGCCCAAGTTCCATCTGCAGTGTAGTTAACATTACATGATTTCAATGCACATAATTTAATTCTATTCAAATAATCTGCTGCTTTTCCAAGATATTGAATTTCAAAAACTTTTGGTGTTTTGATCATAGCAGCACCCGCACCTTCTGGAGCCATATTTCTTTTGAATGCTTTGATTATAGTTCTTACAGTTTGTGCTTCTTTCTGAAATCTTGGTGTAAACTTAAAAGTAAAACTAAAATTTCTAATAGTTGGCCCTTTAAATAGTAACTCCATATTCGGATTCAATACTTGACCTGATCCTCTTGCTAATACATCAGCAGCACTAACATTACCTCCAACAGCACTAATTGCCTGTGCTGCAAAGTAATTTTCAACTAAAGGATTATCTTTGAGTTGATTAACTAAATTCTTTATTTCATTACCAGTTCCTTCCATATTTCCACCCATCACATTTTTAGCTGCATTAATACCACCTGCTTCCATAAAATTCATATTGCTTTGTCCCCAGTTAGCATTGTTACTATCTTGTAATTGTGCGGGTACTGGTAGAATAATATTACCTAATAAATCTGCTTTTAATCCATTACTATCTCTTGTGATTTGCCCACTTCTTTTATACTTAAAAATAGTAAACTTTAAAAAATCTTGAGTATTATCTACTGTACTATATGGATATCTTAAACCTGTAGGTAGTTTTTCTGGAGCTGCTGGTTTTGGCTTAGCAGTAATCAGAGATTCATATTCTTTTACAACATCTCCCTGCTGTTGTTCGGTAAGTTTATTTTCTGTTGTAGTTGTCTTGTTCTCTTCTGCCATAACAATTACAGTTTTATTATCTATTTATACGGATATTCTGAAAAGGTATCTCTTGTGCGTCTGGAAGTTCTTCAGCAGTGACCAAATATAGTCCACCAGCGATCTCATCCCATGTATATTGTCTCATTTGACCCCAGTGAAAGTTAAGTCCTTTGAACCCCCAACTAAACACATTTGATACTGCAACTAAAGGATTTTGATCATATTGAATATTAGGTGTCTTGGGATTATATACAAAGGTATAATAATTTCCTGCTGTTGGTACTTTACCACTTTCACGCAATGCATTCATTACTTCTAACATCAAATCATCTGCACTTTCAGTACCAGTCATATTATCAACAACTTTACGCAATCTATTTAATTTAGCATCAGTAGGTCTGTCTTCTTTTTGATCTGCAGGAACAGGTAAACCCGTATATTGGCCAGGTTTGGTTGGGTTTCTTCTATCAATATCGGCCATAATCTCAGCATATTTAGCTGGATTAGCAATAGGGTTTTCTTTCTGCCAACTAAATTTTCTATCAGCCATTACTTGATACCTAATTCGTCTTCTGTTAATACTTTAAATTCCCACATTCGGTCAGCACAATACTCTCTTGCTGCTTTCCATTTTGCTTGATTTCTAGCATATTCATAAACTTCGTAGATATACCCTTTTGTTTTCTTTTTTTGAGGTTTAGGTTCTACGCATTGTTTTTTTGGTTTCACCTCAATTAAATATTTTTTAACATGACCCGTTGATTCTTTAACCTTGATATAAAAATCTGGAAAGTATCTATGAATCCTATTATCAACTGGAGATCTGTATGGGAGGAATATTTCTTCACTTCCCCACTCCAAAATGTTTTCGTTTTTATCACAGTAAACCATGAATTTACGTTCCCATAAAGAACGGTAAATTATGTTTCGAAAGTTACCTTTGTACTTCAATGGGTTACTTGGTTGATATCTTCCTTTGTAAGACACTAAATAGAAATATAATAATATAACTATATTTAGAGTGGCAGGACTTATTTCAAAATATAAAATGGGTACTCTTACTAGGATGGATCTTAGTAAGGTTTCTTTGAATAACCAATATCAGGTACATATTGCAGGTATATCATTTGAATTAAAGAGATATCTTCAACAATATTATGATTTGCCTAATGATTATGCAAATGGTAATAAGGTTGGTATAATGTGTGCTGAGGCTACATTACCTACCAGTTCATTTGCTACATCAGAAGTTAAAGATAATTATCAAGGAATCAATCAACAGTTTGCACATACAAGAATATATGTTGATAGTGACTTCTCATTTTACGTAGATCAAGATTATAACGTCCTTAAATTTTTTGAAGGATGGATGGATTATGTTGCAGGTGATGATAATTTTAGAGGTATCACCCGTACTGATGATAACAATTATTATAGAAGATTAAACTATCCTATGAACAGAGATAATAAGATAGGATACAAGTCTGGAGTATTAACAATTACAAAATTTGAAAAGAATCTAGATCCAAAGAAAAGTATTACTTATGAGTATGTAAATGCTTTTCCAAAGTCAATGACTTCAATACCCGTACAATATGGTGGTGCTGATCTTGTAAAGGTAAATGTTCAGTTTGCATACGATAGATACAGAATGAAATAAAAAGTCGGTGAAACCCGTATATATAATATATAATGATTTGATTTATTATGCCCTTACCAAAAATTAATACCCCTGTCTATGAATTGGTATTGCCTTCTAGTGGAAGAAAAGTAAAATATAGACCATTCTTAGTTAGAGAAGAAAAAATTCTGATTATGGCCTTAGAATCTGAAAATCAAAAGCAGATTTCTGAAGCAATTAAAACAGTAATAGGACAATGTGTTCAAACACGAGGTATCAAAGTCGAAAAAATGGCGACGTTTGATATTGAATATCTATTTTTAAATGTTCGTGCAAAATCTGTTGGTGAATCCGTTGAGGTTAATGTAACCTGTCCTGATGATGGAGAAACACAGGTTGTAATGGAAATTGACATTGATGCTATCAAAGTTGAAAAGAATCCAGACCACAGTGATATTATTAAATTAGATGATAATTTATCAGTTAAGATGGCTTATCCATCTATGACTCAATTTATTGAGACTAATTTTGAACTGGATACTGATAAACCTCAAGTAGATCAATCTCTTGAAGTTATTATGAAATGTATTGATCAAGTATATACTGCAGAAGAATCTTGGGATGCTTCTGACTGTACTAAAAAAGAATTGAAAGAATTTGTTGAGTCTATGAATTCTAAACAATTTAAGGATATTGAAAAATTCTTTGATACAATGCCTAAACTACAACATAAAGTTGAGGTATTTAATCCAAAGACTAAAGTAAAAAGTGAAGTGATGTTGGAGGGTCTAGCAAGTTTTTTCGCTTAGCTCTAGCTCATGAGAGTCTAGAGAATTACTATCGGACTAATTTTGCCCTCATGCAACACCATAAATATAGCTTAACAGAGTTAGAAAACATGATTCCTTGGGAAAGAGAGATTTATGTTTCACTTCTCCAGCAATACATTGAAGAAGAAAACCTAAAAGCACAACAACGACGTGGCTAAAGCAGCAAAACTATCTAAATCAAAACCTAAGATAAAGGCATCAAAAGTAACTTCTCTTGGTGCAAAAGGTGCTGCTCCTATAAAAAGAAGAGGAAGACCAAAGAAGTTACAGACACTTGAAGAGGTAAATGCAGCGATAAATGCAAAAAATCCAACGTATGTGAGTCCTATTACAGGAGGTAGATTACCAGGTAAAGGGCCTAAAATAGATCCAAGTAAACTTGTACCTGATACTGTTGATGATGAATTAAAGCAAAGAGTTTCTGCTAATGAGATAAAAATTACTAAACTTAAGAATATACTTAAGTTAAGAAAGGATAATGAACCTACTGAAGATATAGCAGAGGTATCTTTAATACTTCAAGATATTGGTAATGCATTAAGTAGAGATTTTGCAAATAGAATTACGCAAGAGAAAGATTCGATAGCAACTTTAAGAGGAACAGCAGATAGAAAGAAAAGAACGGGTGCAGAAGCAGGAATAGAAGCTGTTAAGAAGATCGGTGGTACAATAGGTAAGGCATTTGATACAGTAACTGCACCAGCAAAGGGCATACTTGATAAAGTTATAGGATTCTTCGCGGCCATAGCAGGAGGATTCATTGCAGATAAAGCAATAACGTGGTTAGCTAATAATAATGAAGCAATTACAAAGTTCTTTAAATTCTTACAAAATCATGGTCAGAAAATTTTAATTGGATTAGGAGCTATTGTCGGTGGGGTTCTTGTATTTAAAATTTACAAGAAAATTAAAGCACTTGTTAAGTTTGTTAATGGTGTCTTTAAAGGATTGAATAGGGCTAGACGACTGGCTAGAGTCTTTTTAAAAAGAACTCTCCCGAAAATGCTTAAAAATGCTAAGGCATTAATTAAGAATGGTGTGTCTGCAATTAAGAATTTTGCTAAGAATATACCTGGTGCAAAAGGTTTATTTAAACTAGGAAAAAATATAATAAAAGGTGGAAAGAATTTAATAAAAGGTGGAAAGACTCTATTAAAGAGTGGTGGTAAATTACTGAAAAGTGGTGGAAAAAGTTTACTTAAAAATTTAGGTAAGGCAGGAGGTAAGTCACTCCTTAAAAAGATTCCTATTGTTGGACTAGGTTTAGGTGCTGCATTTGCTGTAGGTAGATTAATGTCTAAACCACCAGATTGGAAAGGTGCTTTAGGTGAAATGGCTTCTGGTGCTGCTTCTATGATTCCTGGTGTTGGAACTGGTCTTTCACTTGCTATTGATGCTGGTATGATGGTGAGAGATAATAAGTTGAGTAAGGATGAGAAGAATCTAAAAGATGCTATGGGTGATTATGAATCCGTAGCAGAAGTAGTCGCAGGTAAAGAACAACAACTTAATTTTACAAATAAGGTTGATAAGACAGGAGCTCTTACAGATCCTAGTGCTGATGCTACAACTACAGTTCTAGATCCTATAACAATTTCTCAACAAGCACAACAAAAACAGGCTGACTTCTTGGGTGGTGAGGCTGATACTGTACCTATTATTGGTGCAGAGGATGAGAGTAACTTCTATATTCTTCAAACTAAAGAAAAATTGGGGATATATGTATAAATGACCACGAAACAAGAAGTAAAAAAATTAAAAATAACTGCTGTTAATATTAGGAGTGTACTAACAGACAAGACTAAAGAACTTGGAAAGTTAGGTGATAAGAAGAAAATTCTTACTCGTAAGCAAAGATTACAGGCAGAAAGGGCCGCTGCTGAGAAAAAAATTGAGCAAGCGGGAGGTAATAAAGGCCCTGTAGCAAGTGTACTTGGTAATGTTGGTGGAATGGTAATGAGTATCAAAGATAGAATAATGAATTTCTTTGGATATCTTTTAATGGGATTTGTTGTTGATAAGTTACCACAAATTATTTCTTTCTTATCATCAGCATATGATAGAATAGCACCATTCGTAAAGGTTGTATGGAAGGTTATAAGTACGATTGCAAAAGCATTGATGGGTTTTGGTGGTTGGGTTTCTCAACTTTGGAAACCTAGTGAGGCAGAAACTAACGTAGCTCAATTAGAAAATATAAAGAAAGATCTTGAAGGTGAAGTTGATAAAATAGAAGAACCTAAAGAAGAAGAAGATGGTGGTGGTGAAGAGACTAAAGAAGGTGAAGAGGATGCTACTCCTATAGATTTCTCTCAAGTGGATAAGTTTGAGAAAGGTGGTGGTGAAGGTTTAGGTCAAACTGAAACTAAACAAGAAGGTGAAGATGAAGCATTGGTAGATGCAACAGGTACTACCGATACAGATGCACAAGGAGAAGGAGAACAGGTAGAAAATCCATTAGAAAACTTAATTGCAATAGATCCTGAGAAAATTGCAAAGACTGGAGCTGATGGTGAAAAGAAAGAGGATGTAACGAAAGAAGATGATAAGGTAGAGCAAGTTATAGATGCTAATGTTAATAACATATTAAATAAAGTTCACAAAGTTACTGGTGATTTGAAAATAAATAAGGATGGAAATGATCTCAACACTGTTATTATTCCTGTAGAAGTGATTGCAGGAACTGGTGGTGGTGATGGTGGATCTGGTGGTAGTGAAGAAAGACCAGACCCAGTAGTCTCTAATAGTTTGGTGTTAGATTAATGGCAGTACAATCCTCAAAATACGAAGTATTTAAAATCAAATCTTCCAATGGTGAAAGGGAGGTAGATCTTATAGATGGCCCTTATGCTGGTGGAACTAGAATTGTTAACATATATTATTATGAAAATGTATTATCACCACATATAACTGGAGTTATCACTCTTGTTAGTACTGGAGATGCAGTTTCTAAAGAAGGAGATGAAGGAACAACAGGTTCTTTATATGAATATCTTCCACTTGAAGCTGGTTGCGAACTTCTTATGAGAATTAAAACTGAAATTGGTGAAGGTATAGATTATGCTGTTAAGGATGATCCTCATAGGATATTATATATTAATGAGGTTCAAATATTAGATAAACAGGCAAATAGTGAAACTATTCAAATAAGATTCTGTTCTAGAATTGGAGTATTAAACGCAGTTAAAAAGGTTACATCATGCTATAAAGGTAATATATCAGAATCTGTTGCATCAATATGCAAAGATGTTTTAACATTACCTGCAGACAGGGTATTAGTCTCAGAATCTAGCAACACTTATACTTTTGCTGGAATGACTAAAAGACCATTTGATTTAATTGCTATGCTTGCAAAACAAACAATACCAATGAATACTGCTAATCCTGGTTATTTTGCATATGAAACAAAAAGTGGTTTTAAGTTTGTATCATTAGATAGTTTAATTAATACAGAACCAGATGATCAAACTCATCACTATTTTTATAACTCTCAAAATAAAGATGTTCATCAGACTGATGATGATAGTAATAATTTTAAAGTATCTGCATTAGTTGTGGGTAGAGATCAAAATCTTACCAGTCAAATTAGATCTGGTATCTATGCAAGTAAAAATATATTCTTTAATCCAGCAACCTATCAGTTTACTGAAATTGATATTAATGTTGTTGATGGTAAATTAATAGATGATGAGAAATTTAGTTCTTTGGGTAATAAACCAACAGTCGCTAAAATTCTTGATGAAGAATTTGAAGGAGGAACAAGATTTCATAGGGTATCAACTGCTGTAATGAATATTGGTGGAGCAGATACCAGTGTAGATGCTAATAATAGTCCTGAGTTATATTATGCTGCTGGTGCTGCAAGATATAATATATTATTCTCTCAAAACTATTCTATTGTTGTTCCATGCAATACTGATTTAGAAGCAGGAGATACAATTAAACTTGAAGTTGAGGTTATAAGTAGTAATAAGGAATCAGGCCCTGATCAAAAGACAAGTGGTACTTATATAATACAATCACTATGTCATTTCTTTGAGGCTGAAAAATCTGTTACTTCTATGAAATTAATAAGAGACTCTTATGGAATGCATTTCTCTAAGGGTGAAACACCTAAAGAAATGGTAAAAGTTGCTATTAAGAATAAGAGGGGTAGAACTACTGGTTACAAATGGGTGGAGGCTAAAGACTAATCATGCCTGATGAAAATACATACGGATCTGGTACTAATGAATTTCTTGGTATCATTCTTCCGTTAGAATCACAAAAAGAACAACAGAATGGTGATGAAGGTGTAGGATACAGATACAGAGTTGCTGTAATGGGTAGTCACCCTAGTGATGAAACTGTAAAAGACACTGATATCATTTACGCAATGGTAGCTCTTGGAGTATCTGATGGAACGGGTGCGGGAGGTAGAAAGAAAACTCCAGCAATATCACAAGGTGATGTTGTTATGGGTAGATTCATGGATGGTGATAGGAAACAAAATCCTGTTATCACAAATGTTTTAGGTAGAACTTCAGGTGTTAAATATGGAACGGGAAGATTTGATATTAAAACGGGATACGTTGGTAACAATACAGATGGTAACTTAATTGATTCTGCTGAATTTAGTGAGACTGTACCAATATGTACACCTTCTGCTAGAGTAGATAGTAGTACAGATAATAGAGAGACCAAAGATGAAGATTTGGCCAAAGCTGGATTAGGTGGAGATAATACAGTTGGTGCACTGCCTGAACCAGAAGATCCAAAACCAGTACGAAGTAATTTTGGAACTGGTCGTAGTGGAGCAGCTTCGTATCAGAGAGCTTTAAGAAACTGGAAAGCACGTCAGTAACAGTAGATAAATAACATTATGTTTATATTTTCATTCATTCTTTCATTATTTGCAAATCACTTACCAGTGATGTATGTTCAAGTACCTCAGTGGGCAGACGATTGGGCAGTTTGTGCTGTAGATATACCTGATGCAAAATGTCATTGGTATGTTATGGCTCCAGACAATACATTTGGTGAAGGATTT
>Ga0208405_1000136_pt1 | contig 12600 bp, 7 predicted proteins | sample ETNtaG_32_FD_185766 | JGI IMG/M metagenome (GOLD analysis project Ga0208405, IMG submission 185766) | Marine microbial and viral communities from oxygen minimum zone, Eastern Pacific Ocean - ETNP201302PF84A (SPAdes) (version 2) | ecosystem: Environmental > Aquatic > Marine > Oceanic ... | reverse complement strand
CTCATCTAATAATGATGATACAGTAACAATAACTGCTGGAACTAATATAAAAGTTACAGGCACAAGTGCAAGTGGATTTACAATTAGTTCTCAAGATACAAAATATGACTTGTTAGTTCCATCTGGAACTACAGCAATTAGATTAGAAGGTCTTACAGACTCTGGAAATACAAATGATGATATTACAATTACTGGTGGAAGTAATATAACTGTTTCTAGAACCAGTTCTACTGAACTGACTATTGCTTCTTCTGCTGAAATTGATTTAACACAATTAAATTTAAATCGTATTCGATTTGGTCCTGGTAACGCTGTTAATGACGACGCAAATATTGAGTGGTTAGGAGGATCAAACGCTGGTTATCTAAGAATTTCTACATCTGATGATAGTGGTACAGAATATATTGAATTAGGTGATTATGCTAGTCAAGATATAACAGGCACTTTTACTCAATGGATGAAATTAAATCGAACAGAACTCTATATGGCAAGAGATGTTCGTTTAAATGCAGGTCTTGAAGATAAAGACGGTCAAAAAGGTAATTCAGGTCAAGTATTATCATCAACTGGAAATCAAACAAATTGGGTTCCAGCAAGTTCAGGACCAGCAGGACCACCAGGTTCAGATGGTTCAGATGGTTCAGATGGAACACCTGGTACACCTGGTACACCTGGCACACCAGGAACCCCATCAAATGAAGCAGGACCACCTGGCACACCTGGCACACCTGGCACACCAGGTACTCCATCAAATGTAGCAGGACCACCAGGACCACCAAGTAATGTTGCAGGACCACCAGGACCACCAGGTAACAATTCTAATGTTGCAGGACCACCAGGACCACCAGGTAACAATTCTAATGTTGCAGGACCACCAGGACCACCTGGTAATCAAGGTAATCAAGGTAATCAAGGTAATCAAGGACCACCAGGACCACCTGGTAATCAAGGTAATCAAGGTAATCAAGGTAATCAAGGAAACCAAGGTAATCAAGGACCACCAGGTCCTGCTGGTGGTGGCATTGGTAAAATGCAGGTCTTCACAAATTCAGGAACATACACTCCAACTTCTGGAACAACTTCAATCATAGTTCATGTTGTCGGTGGAGGAGGTGGAGCTGGAAGCTCCAATGATGGTGATATGGATGGTGAATATAATGTAGGCTCTGGAGGAGGAGGCGGTGGAGGTGTCGCTATAAGATCATATAATTTAAATCAAATGGGCACATCAGCATCTGTAACTGTTGGTGCTGGAGGAGGTGCTGGATGTGGATATTGTAGTGGTACAAATGGTGGTAATGGTGGAAACTCAGTGTTTAACCCAAATGGAACTGGTTCAACGATAACTGGAGGTGGAGGAACAGGATCAACTAAGCATGATAATGATGGCACTGGAAATCCTGGAGGCGGTGCTGGTGGTAGTGGATCTAATGGTCATATAAATCTTAGTGGACAGAAAGGCGACTCAGCTGGCGGAACAAGTAATTCAACATCACATAATTTCTTAAGATATGATCATTCTGCTGCTGCTGCAAGAGGTGGATATGGTCAATATGGTATTGGTGGGGCGGGAACTAGGACAACCATTAGTGGATATTGGAGAGAGGGATCAGCTGGAAACGGTGGTGTCGTAATCGTTTACGAATTTTAATTATTATTTTTTTTTTATCATGATACAGATTTTACAAAACTCACAAAGTGAAAATTACAAACTTCTTAAAAAAAATATTTTAGGACAATATTTTCCTTGGTTTTATTATAACAATACTACTGCAGAACAAATAGATTTAGATGGTTTTAAAAATGTGCCACAATTAGCTCATACTTTTATTGCAAGACCAGAAGAGTATGGATGGTCAAAACAAGATTCTGAAATACATCAAATAGCAGTTGATGTTGTGAGAGAAATTTTATTTGAAAACAATTTTAATCCTGAAAACTATTTCCTATTAAGATTAGCAACTAATTGTACGTTTCCAAGTGAAGGAATTCAATTTTCCTTACCACATGTAGACCACACCTTTCCACATTTTAATTTCCTCACATACTTGACAAATTCTGGTGGTAGTACTTATATTGAGGGTATTGAGCATAAACCAAAGGAAGATCAATCAATTTTATTTTCTGGAAAGCATTATTTACAATTACCAAAAAAGGAAAGAAGAATTGTTTTGGTTGCGACTTTTATGACTTATAATAAATAATTTTTTTAGAAATATGGCAACTTATCACATAATTAAAACATCTGACAATATCGTTGAAAATACCATAGATTGGGATGGTGATACTAGTGTTTGGTCTCCACCATCTGGATATTATGCAGTTCAAGCAGGTATTTGTACAGAGTATGGTGTTCAAGGTATTATTGGAGATAAGTATAATAGTTCTGGAGTTGGAATTGGGTCAACATCAACTGATACAGATTGTATGTGGATTCCACAGTAAAAACTTGATTGTTTTTATACATATACTATAATACGAAAATGAATTATAGTGACATTGGAGTTTTTGATAATTTTTTACCAGATTATGATTTTAAGTTTCTTTCCAATATAATTCTAGGTGACGAATTTGATTGGTATTATAATGATTCTACTGCCATGCAGGGTGATGGAATGATGACTTTTATTCACTTGTTTTATAGGAGTGGAGTTGGTCCTACTCCATCTTTTTATCAGATAGAATCTTATCTACCTTTCTTTGAGGTAAAAGAGGCTTATAGAATTAAAGCAAATCTAGCTCCACGAACTGTTTTTCATAAAGAGTCTGCTTGGCATATAGATAGTTTCCCTTGCTCTACAACTGCTATTCTTTATATGAATACTAATAATGGATGGACAGAATTTAAAAAACGTGGTAGAGTAAAGAGTGTAGCAAATAGAGCTGTTATTTTTGATTCTAATTTAGAACATCGAGGAGTAACTTGCACTGATGCAAATAGAAGAGTTTTAATTAATTTTAATTATGAAGTTTGATCATTTGACAATTTTCATACATATACTATAATAATATAATTATTATTAGAACATGGATGATTTCATATTCGAGGTTGTAGTAGACATTTGTGCTAGAACTTTTAAATTAAAAAGTGAGGACGGTGATCACAAAATAATCGCATGTGAAAATATTGATGAATTTATGAGAGTCTTAGAAGTTTGTGATCAAATGCTTGATCCGTGTATGATTGTTTACAAAGAATTAGCGTTGACCACTGATAAATAAAACATTCAGTATTTTATTATGAAGTATAAGATATCCACAAAATGCTGCTGGTTTCGTGGTGGTAGTATGATAGTCAAGATGTACTTCATCAATGGCATGCCATTTACATTTGATGAACTGCCTGATGGACATCTAAGAGATGCAGATTTAATAAAGGAAGCGGATGAGTCACGAACATTTAATGATGATGATATGTACCAATATTATTCTTATCTGGTTGAAGAAGAATTACATCCTTGTTTGTTCTATGTGGACTTAGAAAACCCAGAGGAATTACCAGACGACATCGATATTCATATCGATTGGGAGGATGAACAGGCTAAATAGACCTAGTATGCATGGTCTAATCGATCACATTTTATTGTAGTATAAAAAGATGCCTCTTAATAAGTTAGAGAATTTTATAAAGAATACAGAGGGTCGTATCCTTTATGTAAATCCGAATGATCTTGATTCAACAGACGCAATTGATAATCAAGGTAATTCATTAACTAAACCCTTCAAAACTATTCAGAGAGCACTGATAGAGTCTGCTAGGTTTTCATATGTGGCAGGAAATGATAATGATTTAGTAGAGAGAACAACAATATTACTTTTTCCTGGCAATCATATTGTAGATAATAGACCTGGTTTTGCTATAAGAAGCGATAGTGGTGTTGCAAAAGCGGTTAGTCCAAGTGGATCACCTACAGGTGCAACCAATACATTTACATTAACACTTAATTCTAATTTTGATTTAACTCAGGAAGACAATATTCTTTATAAATTTAATAGTGTAAATGGTGGAGTTATCGTTCCGAGAGGAACTTCAATTGTTGGTCTTGATCTCAGAAAGACAAAGATAAGACCTTTATATGTACCAAACCCTACGGATGATAATGTTAGACAATCCGCTATATTCCGTATAACAGGTGCTTGTTATTTTTGGCAATTTACTTTTTTTGATGCTGATGAGTCTGATCTTGTTTATACAGATCCAGTTGATTTTAGTACTAATAACCAATCTAAACCCACATTCTCTCACCATAAAATTACATGTTTTGAGTATGCAGATGGTGTTACAACATTACCACAATTTAGTGATCTTACTGATTTAGACATATATTATAGTAAACTTACTAATGCATTCAACGTAGCATCAGGCAGAGATATTAATCAGAAATATCCTAGTGCTCCAAAGAGTTTTTCACCACAAAGACCTGAATTTGAGATTGTTGGAGCGTTTGCAACTGATCCACTTAATATTACAGCTATTGAGTCAGGTGATGGAGCAACACCAGGTCAAGTTGTCACTGTTACAACTCAGATCCCTCACAATTTAACTGGTGGAACACCAATAAAAATAAGAGGAATTAATGTTGCAGATTATAATATTTCGGTTAAAGTAGCAACTGTTGTAGACTCTACAAGATTTACATACTTATTACCTTTTGTTCGTCCAAATTTACCAGCAGGGCCTGCAGGTGGATTAAGTAGTGCTAATGGACAAGTATTGGTCGAGACAGACACAGTTACAGGTGCTTCTCCTTATATTTTTAACATATCTTTAAGATCTGTATATGGTATGCAGGGCATGCATGCTGATGGAAAGAAAGCAGATGGTTTCAGATCGATGGTTGTTGCACAGTTTACAGCTGTATCACTCCAAAAAGATGATCGTGCTTTTGTAAAGTATGATAAAACAAATAGAATTTATAGTGGAATTGCTTATTCAAAACAAACAGGTGCATTATTATCCTCTGAATCATCATCTACAAATCCAAATACAGTATTTCATTTAGATCAGGAAGCAAATTATCGTAGAGGATGGAGAACAACCCATATTAAAGTATCAAATGATTCAGTTGTTCAAATTGTATCTGTATTTGCAATTGGTTTCCATAGTCACTTTAATATGATTAATGGTGCTGACGCATCAATCACTAACTCAAACTCAAACTTTGGTACATTCTCTCTTGCTGCAGAAGGATTTAAGAAAGAGGCATTTGCAAAAGACGATAAGGGTTTCATATCTTCAATCATAACTCCACGTTCTGTTGTCACTAGCGATCAGAAGATAGAATATTTACAGTTGAGAAATGAAGCAGGACAATCTTCATCAACAAAATTATTTTTCTTTGGACAAGAATCAGAGACAGTTCCACCGTCTCACATTGCACAAGGATTTAGAATTGGTGCAAAAGTTGGTGAAAAAATATTCGTAGATGCAGTGAGTAATGCAACTACATATGAAGCAACTGTTGTGATGCATCAACCAAGTGGTACCTCATCAGATACATCACAAAAAACATATGAAGCAACTCACTCAGCAGCGAGTGCACAAAAAAAATCTATATTTTCTTTAATTGGTGGACATAATTTATCAAATGGTGAATCCATACGAATCATCGCTGATAATGGTGATCTTCCAGAAAACATCGATCCACACACAGTTTATTTTGCAATAACAAATACAGAGGATGCAGAATTAGGTTCAGATCAAATTCGTATTGCATCATCAAAAACAAATGCAGAATTAGATATTCCAATCTATATTAATACTGTTGCAAATCCAACAGATAAATTTAAGATAATAAGTCGTGTATCTGATAAGAAACCAGGTGATGCTGGACATCCAATACAATATCAAACAAGTGGAGGTTGGTTCATTAATACAGCATCAAGTGGTAACACAATACATCCTGCATTAGTTGCTGGAAATATACAATCAAGTCAAGATATTTCTTATATTATAAGAAAAGATGATGACAGAAGTTTAGATGAAAAAATTTACAAGTTAAGATATATTGTTCCAAAGGAATTAAGAAATGGTAGAGATCCGACTGATGGATTTGTAATACAGGACTCAAGTTCTACAACTGTTTTATCAAATAGTGATTTTGCAAAAGGCACGATTACATCAGCAGACTATGCATTTGATAGAAACACTAGATTCATATCTCAGGCAAGTTTTGATAGTTCTGTAAATCGTGTCACAATTCGCTCAGACAAATCACATAATGTAAATGTAGGAGATCAAGTTGTTGTTAAGAATATACAAAGTTCAACCAATTCAACTGGTGTTGATGATAAAGGATATAATGGAACATTTTTAGTCACTGATATTGTCAACGATAAACAATTTAAGTATTCAAATACGGACGTTGAGGGTATTACTCATACAGTTGGAACATTTGTAAATAATACCCAGACAAGATCTACTTTAACTCCAAGATTCATTCGTAATGATGGAAAAGGTAATTTCTTTGTTTATAGAACAGAAATAGTAAGTCCATATATTGAAGGTGTTCAGGATGGAATTTATCATTTGTTTGTATTAAATGCATCAAATGTGATGAATGAATCCTCAAATGAGTTCACTGAATTCAAGCATAATCAAAATATAGTAAACTTATTCCCAGAATATGATCGTGATAATATTGATGCTAACCCACCAGAAGCAACAACTTTTGCGAAAAGATTTCCACTTGGAGACGTTGTAACTAATGATCTTAAAAAGAGTATTACTAGAGAAACAACTAATAAGTTTCTAAATTCATTTGATGCTACAAAAACTATTTCATCTGTTACTAATAATAATACAAATGCAATTATTAATCTAACTGAGGAGCATGGATTTAATTCTCTTAAATTTGCCCGTAATTCTGACATAACAAGCGGAACTGGACATGTAAACGGTACATATTACAACGTAAAATTATTCAACAATAATGCTAGTCCCTCTACCGCAGTATGGGATGGAGCAACAGCTGATATAGTAGTTTCTGGTGGAGCAGTTACAGGTATTTCTAGAATAGTTGATGGTGGATCTGGATATACTAATAATGAGGAATTATTCTTTGACACTTCTCCTGTTGCTGAAGGTGGCACTGGTGGTAGTTCTATTAATGCTAAAGTTGTTATAAAAACTGCGGGTATATCAAGTGCAACTGGTAATTATATACAAGTTACAGGTATTTCAACAGGAACTGACTCATATCATCGTATTACTTCTGTAAATTCAACAAAACAAATTACAGTTAAAAAGTCTACCGCTGAAACCATTCTTAATGGTCAACAAATCATTGATTTAGGACCATGGGTTGCTGTAGCAGGTACACCATCATTTAGTAATGGTGTTACTACTTTTAATTGCACAAAGGGACATGGTTTAGTCGTAGGTAATAAATTTAGAGTATTAAATGCGAGCGATTCTAATTTAGGTGATTACATAGTTGCAAGTGTTCCATCTGTTACTCAGTTTACTGCTACCACGACTTCAGCACTTTCATCACCCAAATATATTCTTAAACATGGTTTATCTGATAATGAAGCATTATCAAGTAAAGAGGGTGAAAATCTAGGAGTCAGAGGATTATCTGTTTTTGATCATGAAACATTATTCTTGACCAGTAATATAAATTCGGCAAATGCTTCAATTCCAGTACAATTACCTGATATGGACAGTGGTACTGCTTTTGGACAAAGTAAACATGTCAATAGTATATTAAGTCGTTTCCCACTTGGTTCTTATATTCAAATTGATGGTGAAATCATGAGAATTTCATCAAATACATTATCTGGAAACTCTCTATCGGTCATACGTGGTGCGTTAGGAACAATTAGTGGATCACATAAAAATGGTGCAAAAGTTAAAAAAATAAAACCTTTACCAATTGAACTTCGTAGACCATCTATATTAAGAGCATCGGGTCATACATTTGAATATGTTGGTTATGGTCCAGGTAACTATTCAACTGCATTACCTCAATTACAAAATAGATCACTAACTGAGAGAGAAGAGTTCTTAACACAGTCACAAGAAACTTCATGTGGTAACGTTGTTTACACTGGTATGAATGATAAAGGTGATTTCTATATTGGAAATACTAAAATTGCATCTGCTAGTGGACAACAAACTACCTTTGATATACCAATTCCAACAATTACAGGTGAAGATCCCAGTCGATTGAGTGTTGTATTTGATGAAGTTATTGTTAAGGAAAGACTCTTAGTTGAGGGTGGAACATCTAAACAAATTCTATCTCAGTTTGATGGTCCTGTTACCTTTAATGAAAATGTTAGATTATCAAACTCAAGTAAAAAGTTAACAGTTACTGGAACAAGTGATCTTAATGCTGTTAATATATCTGGTCAACTAAACGCAAACAATACAGCACAGTCATCAAGCACAAGTACAGGATCAGTTGTTGTAGATGGTGGAGTTGGAATTAAGAAGAATGTTTATCTCGGTGGTAATGTTGTTGGTGACAATGCAACAGAGATATCTGGATTAAAAAAAGTAACAGCTTCATTTGCTGATAATGAAGGATTTTTCGGTAATGGTGCTGGATTAACAAATACTGGTGCTCTATTATCAGCAGCATCAGGCACACAAAAAATTGTTGTTACTAGTGAAACTGCAGGTAATCCCATGATTACTGCGGGGATTGATAATGATACTTTAACATTTAATGCAAACCAGAATAGATTAACTTGCACAAATATTACTGCAACAACATTTACTGGTAATCTCACTGGTGATGTGACTGGTGACTTAACTGGTATAGCAGAATTTGCCCAAGATGTTAGAGGTACTGCAAACAGAGTTTTATATCAAGAAGCTCAACATGCTACCGCAACATCAGCCAATTTACAATTTGATGGAACAAGATTAAGAGGTACTGATTTAGAAATTCAAGTTAGAGATAACAAAAGAATTTATTTTGGTAATAATGATGACATGTCTATCCTTCATGATAATACAAATGGATCAATAATAAATGGCAAGGGTGATTTAACAATTAAAGCTGGAACAAGTAATGGTAATGGAGTGCTTATTAGAACTAATGATTCTGATAACCATGAAATCGCTAAATTTGAGAAACACTCATCAAATGGTAAAGGTACATTTGAATTATTATATGATGGCACTACTAGAATTAAAAGTGAAGCGACTAGAACTGAAATTAAAAATGGCGATTTAGCAGTCATTGGACATGACATCATTGCTTTTGCATCATCTGATATAAATTTAAAGAAAAATATATCACCCATACAAAACGCACTTGATATGATTAATAAACTAAGTGGTAATACTTTCACTTGGAATTCTAAATCAAATTACAAGGGCACTGATGATATTGGTATACTAGCACAAGAAGTTGAGGCATTAGGATTACCTGGTATCACTCAAACCAGAGATAATGGTGTCAAAGCAGTTCGTTATGATAGATTAATTCCAGTCTTGATTGAAGCAGTCAAAGAGTTAACTGCAAAAGTTAAGTCACTTGAATCAAATAAATAACTAAAAAATACTGATGGCAAATATCAAGAAGAATTTTAATTTTCGTAACGGAGTACAGGTTGATGATGACAATCTGTTAGTAACCAAAACTGGTCTGGTCGGTATCGGAACCACTATACCTACTGAAGCTCTTGATGTTCGTGGAAATGTTAATATTACTGGTTTTTGTAGTTTTACAAGTGGTACTTTAACAAATGCCAATATTGGCATACTGACTATCTCCACCATTAAACCAACTGAAATTATTGGTGCAGGTGTGGATATAAAGAGTGGTATAGTTACATCAGAGGGTGCTGGAATAGTAACATATTATGGAGATGCTAGATTTTTACAAGGGATGCCAACTTCTCAATGGCAAGATATTGACGTTGGTTTAGGATTTACAAGTATATACAACGCTGGTGGGAATGTTGGTATTGCAACTACAAATCCCTTACACACACTTCAAATTGGTGGTGATGTTGATTCATCACAAAAAGGTATTGGAATTAGTTCTGCAGGTAATATAAAAGTAACAGGTATCGTGACAGCAAGCTCCTTTGTTGGTGCTTTGACTGGTAATGTGACTGGTAATCTAACTGGTAATCTAACTGGTAATTCTACAGGTAATCTCACAGGACTTGTTAATTCCTCTGGTATATCAACTTTCGGTGGAATAAATGCTACAGGTAGAATAGTAGGAGCAGCAACAAGCAATGTTATACCTTTCTTCTACTCAAATTTAAGTGATTTACCATCTGCTGTAACATATCATGGTGCATTTGCACATGTTCATGCTACGGGTAGAGGATATTATGCTCATGGTGGTAATTGGATAGAATTGGTTAATAAAGATACAAGTGGTAATTTATCACAAAGTGGAGACTTAGATGTAGATGGTCATACAAACTTAGATAATGCCAGTATTTCTGGAGTATCAACATTTTCTGATGATGTATTATTTACTGGTGATAATTATGATTTACAGTGGGACAAATCAGACGACGCATTAGAATTTGGAGATAACACATTTGCTGTTTTTGGTGGTCAGGGAGACTTAAAAATACGACATAATGCTACTGTAAGTCCAAATGTTTCACAAATTTCTGGTTCACCACTTGAAATAATCGCTGATGATCTTGTATTAAAAAGTAGTACTGGTGATAAATCATATTTAACTACTACTGTGGGTGGTGCAACAACATTATTTAATGATGGTAATGAAAAATTAAGAACCACTGGTTTTGGTGTAACTGTTTTTAATCAATTAGATACAACCAATATTGTAGCATCGGGTGTAATCACAGCAACAACAGAACTTAATTCACCTTTAATTGGAGTCGGAACTGACGCACCAGTTAACCCAATTCAAGTAAGAGGTACAGGAAATACAGAAATACAAGTTACAAGTGACACAGGTGTTGCAGGATTGACTGTTGGTAGAGAATCAGGTGTAAGTAATACAAATAATGCAGAGTTTAGATATGGAGGAGGAGCAGGTGCACCTTATAGTTCAGCACAATCGTTAGATATACTCAACTATGGCACAGGTAACTTTAATTATCATTTAAGTGCTAATAATCCAGGTGGTGTTGCTGGAGATTTCCAATGGCATAAAGGAATAAACTCTACCAGATTGATGACTTTAACGAATACAGGTCGTTTAGGTATAGGAGAGACACAACCCGAAACAACATTCCATGTTCAAGGAATTTCAACAGTTACAGGAAGTTCATTTGTTGGTGGAGCTTTAGGAGTAGATGGAAATGCATCTGTTGGTGGAAATTTAAGTGTCACTGGTAGTTTAAATTTAAGTTCTACATTAAATGCTAATGTAGTTGGGAATGTAACAGGTGATTTAACTGGTTCTGTTAATTCCACGGGAATATCCACATTTGGAAGAGTTGCCATAGGGACATACGCATGTGCAGATGGTATAGAATTAGATGGAATTAATATTAGAGCAGTATTCAATACAGTAGCTGTTGGAACAACAGAACCTGAGTCGGGTGCTGACTTCAAAAACTGCGGTGCAGGTGTTACTGATAGATTTTTAATTCCACCAACTGTAACATCATCAGAAAGATCTCAAATAACAACTCCAATAGATGGTAGTTTAATATTTAATTCAAGTGCAAATAGATTAGAAGTATATTTACAAAACGCTTGGGTTGGCATCGCAACTGTGGTTTAAATGGCATTACAAGCATCAGGTGGTAATCCACCACAAAACTCAATATCATTTTCACAAATCGAGAATGAATTTGGTCAGAATTCAACCAGATCATTAGGTTCATATAGAATGAATAATTTAAATGTTGGTGCACTAACAGAGGTGTCATTAGATCGTGATGGATCTGGTATAAATGCTAATAGTTCAATTCCTGTTGATAATCAAACAATTAGATTCAGTGATTTTTTCAGTTCAAGATTAAATGTAATAATAGATTGTCACAGCTCTGATCAAAATCGTATCAACGCAAAGAGTGATAAGTATAATGCTACATCTCCTAACGGAAATTACTTAGTTGTTGGTGGTGGTTCAAAACCGTCAAATACAAATGGAAAGAAAATTATAATTCATGTAAATAAAAAAATTGGATCAGCAAAAGGCACAAAAAACCTTTGTGCGTTGAGAACTGGTTCTTGGAATAATGGAACTGATCTAAGAGTGGAAGTAGCAAATAATGGTCTCATATCTGGTGCAGGTGGCGATGGTGGAGAAGGTGGTGGAACTGAGGGTGGACCTGGAACACCAGGTACAAATGGAACTAGTGGATTAGGTATTCAATATACAGGTGGTACAACTATTGTTACAACTGAAGGTAATGGTAAAATAAGAGCTGGTGGTGGCGGTGGTGGAGGAGGTGGTAGAGGATATGGAAAAACTGAAAGAAGTCCAAAACCAACTTTATATGCCGAAGGTAGCGGTGGAGGCGGTGGTGCTGGTATCCCTGCTGGACTAGGTGGACTAAAAGGAAATGGTGGTCCTGAGCAGTATGGTCATCCTGGAGTGAATGGAGAAGATGGGAATCAAAACAGTGCTGGTGAAGGTGGTTTTAAAGAACCAGACGGTGGTGCAGAGAGAGATCAAGGTGGAGAAGAGAATAACC
>Ga0208405_1000133_pt1 | contig 12718 bp, 6 predicted proteins | sample ETNtaG_32_FD_185766 | JGI IMG/M metagenome (GOLD analysis project Ga0208405, IMG submission 185766) | Marine microbial and viral communities from oxygen minimum zone, Eastern Pacific Ocean - ETNP201302PF84A (SPAdes) (version 2) | ecosystem: Environmental > Aquatic > Marine > Oceanic ... | reverse complement strand
ACCCATGTGTTAACACACATACACACACAGAAAGGAGATAATCATGGGTAATTCAACAAAGAGCGGCTACGAGCTGCGAACAGAACTATTGGGAATGGCGATCGGGATTTTGGAGCACAGAGTCCAAAGGCAGTTTGAGAACGAGCACCTTAAGCCAGAGGGAACTAGACATCCTGTAAACCCTTATGCAACAGAAGACGTTCTTATCGTTGCAGAAAAGCTTATGGACTTTGTCAATAGAAAGTAAACAAATTTTATAGTTGCCGAGTCTATTTAAAATCGGACAACCTTGTGAATGACGCGCTATTTGAAAAGTTTAGGACGGGGGTTCGATTCCCCCCGCCTCCATATTTTTTAACTAAAAACATACTTATTTTACAAAATGGCAAGCAAAACTGTAAATTTAGGCTATAGGCAAAAAATAGAAAAGCCTAAAAATAAAAAAACTGTAGAGCTGCCAGTAGAAAATTTAAAGGAAGATAAAATGACAGACTCTTTTGATGATGAATTTGATTTTGTTGACAGCTATTCTGATGAAACCGAAGCAGACAACGAAGAACTTTTACCAGAAAATACTGCTCCTTCAGCTATCGATGCAGCTTTTATAGGAGTTGGTGGCGGAGGTGGAAAACTAGCAAAAGCATTTTTAGATTTAGGATTTAATAGAACTTTACTAGTAAACACTACAGTAAAAGATCAGCCTGAGGGAGTTGATGAAAATAACTTTCTTTTAATACCTGGAGCTGACGGGGTTGGTAAAGATGTAGATCTAGGAAGAAAAATATTATCTGAAAACTCTGCTTTAGTTGAAGATTGCGTTAGAGCCAGACTAGGTTCTCCAGACTGGGTATTTGTTTGCGCCGGCGGCGGCGGAGGTACAGGAAGCGCATGTAGTGAATTACACGACTCTATAGAAAGATGCATGAAAGCAGGAGGAGCTTCGGGAAAAGTTGTTTATATAATAAGCAAACCTAGTTCTCAAGAGCTTCTGAATAGTACCATAGGCAAAAACTATAAAAAGCTGTTAGAAGCCATTTCTGGGCATCCACACATAGTGATAGACAACGAGAGACAGCTACAGCTTCTTAGAAATAGGGTTGGGATGCTAAACCTGTATCCCGTTGCGAATAAAAACTTTGCTAAACTTCTAGGCCAGATTTTCAAGTTGGCGGCAACCCATACAGAGATTCAAACTTTTGATACAAAAGATTTGGAAAAGTGTTTATCCACTCCTGGAAGGATAATGGTAGGAAGCACAGTAGTTAAAGATACTTCTAGAAGGGATTTAGGTTCTGCAATTTTTACAGGGTGCATAAATTCTTCTCCGTGCCCAGGACCTAGTTCTCATTGCGACACAGGAAGCCTCTTGCTAGTTTGTACCTCTGAAATGGCTGGAGATCCAAAGGTTTCAAAAAACCTAGAAGCAGCATTTTCTTACGTCGGTGGAAGAACAGACACTCTTTTTTCTGGCGTCTACATAAGAGACAATATAGGCGGACTAATAGCAATATGCTTGTTAGCTAATTGTTAAACTTATCTAAATCAATATTTATTCAGTGAAGCTGGATATTGATTTTGACGATATTTTTAACTTTTTTAAAATTGACTTTTCTATTTGACATACTCTCATCCTCGAGATATTATAATATTCGCCTATTTCCTGCAATGTCATCGGCCCTCGACAAGCTGCATGCAAAGAGCAGTTTCTATCTTTTGGTGAACTTATATAATGTCTACATGAAGACATTTCGCAATCCAAATTATCGTCTAAGATTTTTAAATAACATTTCTTTTCCAACTATAAACTCCAATCATGTTAATTTCTAAAAGAACGAAACGAGGTTTACAATTGAAATCTAGAAAAATAATGATAGTAGACACAAGCGTGTTATTATACGACAAGCATTCTATACATTCATTTCCAGGAAATGATGTTTTTTTGCCTATGGTTGTGTTAGATGAAATAGATAAGTTTAAAGAAAAACCCGGGTTGTTAGGAGAAGCCGCTAGGTATATTAATAGATTTTTAGATAAAGTTAGAGAATCAGGAAGATTAGATCAAGGCGTATATATCGAAGAAGAAGATCAAAATATAGCTGTGCTAACAGAAGATTACGATTCTATACCTGGTCTAGATGGAGATAGAAACGACAATAAAATAATCGCTGCAGCAGTAGCAGCAAAAAATAAATTTAGCGATCAAAAGATATTGGTCATAACAAAAGATATAAACTTAAGAGTTAAATGTGACGCTTTAGGTATACCTGCTGAAGATTATTATAAAGACTCGTTGGACCTACTTGAGTTCTTTACCGGAATATGCGAAACTAATGTAACAGACCTAGAGATAGATTCAATATACTCCACAGGTTCAATACCGGTAGAAAAAAATCTGCCTGAAAACTTATATTCAATAACTAAAGGAGAGCAGCAAGGAAAGTCTGCTCTTTGCTTTCACAACAACGGAAGACTAAATCTATTACCAAATGACCTAAGCTGTACGCAAACGGATATTAAGCCTAGAAATAAAGAGCAGTCTTTTGCTTTGCATGCACTTTTAAGCAGCGACATTCCACTTGTAACGCTTACAGGCTTAGCTGGTTCTGGTAAGACATTCTTGTCTTTAATGGTCGCATTAGACGCGGTTCTTAACAAAAAGTATGAAAGAATAATTGTTACTAGAAGCGTGGAGACAGTTGGTAAAGATATTGGGTATTTGCCAGGAGACCTTAAAGAAAAGATGGAGCCATGGATGGCCCCTATGATGGATACATTTAGGCATCACTTTAAAGACAAGACTTATTTTGAGATGATGATGGACAAAGGAACTATAGAAATAGCCCCTCTTTCATTTATTAGAGGCAGGACTTTTAATAATTCTTTTGTAATAGTGGACGAGGCACAAAATACTACGATTCACGAATTAAAAACTATAATAACTAGAGTTGGCGAAGGATCCAAGATAGTTCTTATGGGCGACACAGATCAAATTGATACCCCTTATATAGACAAAAAATCTAACGGTCTGTCTATCGTTATAGAAAAAATGAAAATGTCAAAATTATCTGCTCATGTCCACTTAGAAAGAGGAGAAAGATCAGAATTAGCAACTCTGGCTAGTCAGGTACTGTAGTGCTCTATAATTATATCTGAGGTGTAATATGAGCAGATTTAAAGGGCGACTAAGAGATAGAAACAGGTTTACTAAAAAGTATCCTTTTGTTAGAGCTCCAAGAAGAATGGAAATGATTTCCGTGGGCGAACTTGCAATAGAATTAGGGCGCCTAAAATTTAATGATGAATCTTCTAAAACTTTAATATTTGAAGCCCCTTTCGAAGATACAGATTATACTGTTGTTGCTGTACCGAGAAATACAGAAGACTCAAGTATTTTGTCTGGGGATTCTGCTCAAGTTAGTATTTATATTGACACCACTACGGCTACTAATAGCCAGGTAACTGTTCATGCATCATCTAATTTTACCGGTGAGGTTGATGTCATTGCCATAAAGGTTAAAGAATGAGACTATCGAATATAATAATAGAGATTCCAAGTTCGAATATAACTGTTGGATCTAATAACAATACTCCTGAGCTGATAACAAAGGGAAACGAACTAGTCGACAGAAAAACATTTTCTGTGTCGGCACTACAGAGTGATCCAAACCTTGACGCATCAGGAAATCCAATAATCAATTTGATTGCCGGAGATATAACGTTCTCTGCGCTTGATGTTTTGCAACAAAGCATTTCTTCTTCAGGGGCTGCAGTAAGCACAAATATCAATTTTGGAACAGTGATTGTGGCTGCAGGAGTAAACGAGGGTTAAAATGGCAAGAGATTTTAAAGCAGATCAAGTAAGAGTTTCATCAATTATAGCCAATAGAAGTGTAGCTAATCAACCTAAACTGTTGATATATGACGCTGATTCTGCAACAGATTTTATTGGCGGCACTAACGGCAATATTAATTTTGAAGAACCGAACGCACAAAAGGATGTTTGGCTGTACATACACGGAGTTCCAAATTCTAAAGATGGCGATACTGCAGGGGCTACACTGTTCGGCGGTGATGTCGTAATATCAGGATCTTTGTACGCTGAAAAAATGATCGTTGAAGTCGACAGCACTACAGAAGGCGACCTAATCGTTCCCGGGTCGATTATAACAAACAAAAAAGACCAGTTAGACCCCGACGGCGTCGCCGATGACGGCTTTGATCCATCGTTGAAAATTAAAGGCATTGATGCTGCAAAGACAGAGACCGTTATGTCGCCAGACATTGCCCTCAAAGACGAATATGAAACAAAACAGGCTATAGCCTTTGGATACGACGCAATAGGAAACGACAACGACGGAAGCGCAAAGTCTTTAATATATCAAAACTCTGGAATGCTGCATTTATCAGCTTCAGATTCAATTAGCTTTCATGCTGGAAAGCCAGATGGCGACGGACTTACGGGTTTTACCTTTAGAACCGAAAATACAGATGGACAGTTTGTAAGATTTTTAAATGCTAAAGATGATGACGATGGTTCAAACGACCCGAATCGCTTACCGGAAAACTACATCGGTACTGGAGCAGGAACAGATTCAAACTTTTTTGTTTCGGGATCAATTGGTTCAGTATATCGCGGAGATAATAATCCAGGAAACGGGCAAAGAGGAACAGCTGTATTTAGCGGAGATGTAGTTATATCGGGTTCTTTGACTGACAAAGATGGAAATCCAATAACAGGGGCATCCGGTGGTTCTTTTAATGTTGTTGACTATAATGATTCTGCTGCAGCGCCTTCGGAGGGACTTAAAGCTTTTGTAACAACAGCTTCGGTAGCTTTTGTTGGGCCAAACGTTGGAACAGTTGGCGGTCTAAATAACTGGGGTAAAGGCCCGGTAAAGGGAACAGACACTGGACCCAACGGTGTTGCCAACGGTGTTGATGATGCATTAGAGCTAGCGGCTGATGATATAGGGTCAGATCTTTATTTTTATGTACACGGCGATCCAGGCCAGAGAGGAGTACTAAACTCTAGATCTTCGGCTGCTTTTGGAGGCGACTTGACAGTTACTGGTGCTTTTCACTTAGGCGGAGATATAGGCATAGATGAAAATGGGCACAGTCGACTTGGAAAGCACGTTCACACAGTAACCGGTTCTATAGAAATAAATGCTGGCACAGCCAAAAAGGTTTCGTTAAAAGACGGATCAAATATCAGTAATGATGTATCTTTGGCTGTAGCTTTAAGCGGCGACCAAAACTTCGAAGGAATTGGTTTTGGTGTATTCGGCTCAGGCGATTCTGTTAGTTCTAAGTCTGCTATATGGAATAAGGATGTTGCCGGCGAAAATACACTTTTTGTTTCGTCTTCTCAAAAAAGTGTATTTCAGGCAGGGTCAGGAACAAGAGCGCAGGGTTCTATAGTAATCAGTGTATCAAACTTTAATGCTTGGAAGGCGCTTGTAGTAAATGGTGATCAAAATTCTAGGCTCACAATATCTATAACAGATTCAGAAGGAAACTTGGAAGACCTTGAGTTTACAAATTTTGACGGTTCTCAAAATATAAATATCGGTAATTCTAATGATTTGTTTAATGTTAGAGACCAGGTAATCAATGCTATTAATGGTATCGACAATTTAAAAGTTATAGCGTCTGATTCTGGAGAAGGAAATCAATTTCAACAAACCATTATTATAACTCAAGAAAAACCAGGAAGCTCAGGAAACGGACATTTGGCCCAGGGAAATGGCAATATAGAATTTTTTCATGATCCTGGGGACGGTGCAGGTGGTGAGTCTTTAAGTGCCGGTGAATTTCAAGGCGGCACAGATATAGACGCTTTATCTTTCTACGCAGGAGACTATGGATCTGTTAGGTTTTTCAGCAATAACGTGCCTGGTCTAGATACGAATTTTTATGTAGAAGGAACATCAGGTAGAAAAGAAAATGATTCTTTAGATTCTGGGCGCCCGGGCGTTGCAGTTTTTGGCGGTGATGTATACCACTCTGGAACCTCTTACTCTGCTGCAAACATTAAGACCACCAACCAAGTTGCTTTTCGCGGATCAAGCTGGGATGATAATGCGGCATTAATAAGAAACGAAAACGGTACTCTTGAAATAGTAAATTCAGGGTCAAGTGGCAATATAAGTTTAAAAGGCAGGAATGAACTTGGTAGAATAAATGACACTACTATAGGTGGTGTCATGTTTGATTATATAAGGACTAATAATAACGGAAGACACACTGGCAGAGAAGTACATATCCTTCAAAAGAATGAAAGTGTAGACGTTACTACCGATCCCAGTGATGACAACCCATCTCCTGACGAACCTACGAACCCGATAGTTACCATAAACGCTCATTCTAGTTGGAACAAAATGCAAACGCCTAGGGCTTCTGTTTTTATAGGAGGAACGCCTAATGTTATAGGCGTTGCAGATGCTGTAGGAGCAACAGAATTAGGTGGAGATTTAATTGTAAGCGGCGCTGTTTCTATTAATAAAAACAGGCACGTAAACACTAACGACGGTGGAAATGGCGACGTAATAAAAATATTAGGAAAAACAGGTACTACTGAAGAGATCAACTTTAATATAGATTCCGGTCTCACGGTTAAAACAAAGTCAGTTTTTCAAGATGGAAACTTTAGGGTTTCTACGCAAAATAGAGATTCGGCACTAATGTTTGGTAGTGCTGATAATCAAGCGGCTGTTCTAGTTAGAAACGATGGCACTTTAGATTTAAGCACAGCCTATAAAGATAATAACTCTAACTACGTTCAAATGCCTCCGGACATATCCATTTATTTTGACGGAGTTATAGGTGGCAAAGATGTTGCGTTCCCCGATAATGCGGATGCAAAAGGCGTTGCGACGTTTGCCGGCGATGTTGTTGTTTCCGGAACAATATATGACGGTGCTGGTAACGAAATAGGTAGTTCAGCGAATGGTGGAGTTATAGGCGATCCGGGAGATGGCTCTTACGACGGCGGCCTTTTTTCTTTTACTAACCAGACTACCATCGCAGATGCAATAGATGAAATAAATAGTTTGCTGATTGCATTAGCACCTACTAAGGCTCCTAACGTTAACGAAGCTGATCGGATAAGTGATTCCGGAATTGCAGCGCGCTTGGCTTTTGATTCAAATAATCTACCTACCGACTACTTCGCAGTTAATGGGGATCTACCAGGTATAAATAACGAATTATTCGGTGCTCAGAGTGCTGTAGTTAACTTGAACGGAGATTTTACCATAGGCACGGGCACTGAGAACACTCAAAGGATAGGTGTGTTTGGGAACGCCCAAGAAATAAAGGTTAAAATAAACGATTCTGTTCAGCCAGACACTTATAACAGCGGTGAATTAATAAACTACCCAGACGATTCTTTTGGAGATGCCGACAAGGGAACTTTAAAGCTGATTGTAAATGACGATGAAATTCTTTCAGTGGACTTAACCACAGCGACATCTAATGTTCCGCCCGGAGGAAATATAGGCGATCACTCTGGTCCTCAATCCGGAAGATTTGAAGACGCTCAAGGTAAAGGTTTAATATTGTTATCGTCGGCTGCTCCTGGGAAGTCAGCCTCTGGATCTGAATTTACTTTCTTCAAACATAGAACTGGATTTTTTCAAATAAACGCCAGTGCTCAAAGAAAAGGAAGAAACTTTGCTAGGTTAATTCACTCAATAAACGGACAAGATAGAACGACAAACTATATAGAATGGATACTAGATCCTCAGCAATCGTTAACTGGTTCTCCTCAAGATGCGCCAGATGTAACATTAGAGAATCAGGTGGGCAGTTCTAGAAATCTTTTTATTAACATCACTGATCAAGGCCAAGATGTTGAATTGTCTGGAATAAAATACAATACTGATTTTAAAGCTACGGTAACCGGTAAAGTTCTAAATTATTATAAGCATGTCTATACTCAAGAAGAAGACTTAACTTTAAATCTTGGAGTTGACCCCTCGTTCGGGAACATGGTCACCGGCGAACAGCTTAGAATGCAGAATAACCTTCCTGATATATTGTCGGTTCCTACTTTAGGAAATGGCGAAAATTTCAATAAGGAAATTCCTTTTAGCTTCGACATAGAGCTAGATGGTGTTACTAGTATAGAATTAGATCCGGATAGTGTCAACGCAGTCGCCCAGAACAAAATAGGATTAACAATATCTTTAAACCACGTGCTAAAAAATAATTTAGTAAATTTTGGTAATCTCACGCCTAGTTGCAGAGGCCGTCTTTTAGTTAAACCTGAAAATACTAGCGCTAACAACGTGATGGAAACGTTTACGAACGAAGCACTACGGTTAAAAGATTCGGACTACAACAACCAAGACAGCGTTAGAAATGCGGCTGGCTTGATCAAGTTTGATGCAGCGTGGAGATCAGAAGAATCTTTAGTTGGTTCCGGCGAGGGCGATAACACCGGTCACAACACTGGCCTTATGCTGTTTAAAGAAAGGTTAATATACCCAACTAAAGCTAAACTAGGATCCCAGCACACCAATATTGCGGACTTTAGGAATGATACCGATAGAGGAATTCCTATTGACACCATAGGATATTTTGGAAGAGACTCATCAGGCAATGATTACGTAAGATCAGGAAACCCTGATTATAGCGGGGCCGGTGGTCTTAGAACTTATTATAGGGCAGTTAAGAATACTACCGGCAATACTATATTTGATGGAAAGATCATTATTCAAGGGACTGGGAATATGATTCAAGGAGATCCGCCTGGCAACGGTACTCAAGGGTTTAATGTATTCATAAAGCTACCTGAAAATACTGATAATGAAGGCACTGGATGGTTAAGTCTTGCCAAGCCTTTTTCTCTAGGAAGCTATGATGATGGAGATGGATGCAACATAGGCTCTGTTATAAACGCTGGCTTAGAAGATATCACACTTGTTCTTAGTGACAATGGAGCAGGAAATATTTTTACTTTTGGAGACCAAGGTCTAAAAGCCAATGACTATTTTATATTAAAGGTCCAAGCACCTCAGGGCTGGACTGGCCACATGGACTTAATAAACTTTAGTATAACAGAGGCAGGCGGTGGTGGAAAACAGGGAGCAAATACAGACCTGCAACAAGTTACTACAAAAGGAAGATTAAGGTCTGTAGGGTTAACAGCTCCCGCTAATCACGGTATTGAGGCTAAACTTTCTTTCGGTGCAGATAACGTAATAAATCAAAATACGGGAGGCAGTACAACTCTTGTAAACTCTCCGACTAAAAATGTAAACGATATTTTTGATGATTTAGTAGAATTAGACGGCCAACTGGACGTTACAAATACGGAGTACTATGGGATTTTTAACGAAACCATTGGTACGTTAAATTTTACTATAAACAACGACGCAGAAGCATATTTTGCGTCTTTTCCTGAGAATGTTATATCGCCAGGAAATGCAGGGACATTAAAGGTTGAATTAAACGGAGTTGAAGAGCATACATTCGATCTTAGCGTATTAGGTGCGCAAAGCGTTGGCGATGCTAACTCTATAAGAACACAGCTAAGCGAAGCAATAAACCCTAAAGATTCATCTGGGATAGTTCCAGACTTCACGCGCTTTTATAGAACTGGAACAATTTCTATTAATGGGCTCAACAAATTTGTTGTTGGTGCCAATGTTTTAAAAGTAATACATACTGTCGACGGAGTAGACAGAGTAACGAATACAAACGAATGGATATATCATCCGGAAACAGAGCCTATAGATTGGGCTAATGCAGGAACAATATCAGAAGACGATACATGCAAGTTGACTAAATTCCAGCAAACCGATAATGATGTCGAAGATTTTAATTTCATGTCTGGTGTTAAATATTTTAAATCTACTCTTACGGCTGAATTTAAAGTTAGGGCATCGAATGTTTATGACAACATATACGCTTCCGGAAATGAAGCAATAAAAGTACACCCTGTTGGATGCTCAATAGAAAATATATTTATTTCAGGAGAAGATAGCTCTGTCATTACAGGACCGCTAGTCGATCCGAATCCCAGCGCACTCACGGGACCTCTACCTCTTCTAAACTTAAACGGTCCTGATAATCCACAAAATAAAGATATTTTCATGACTGGTTCTTTAACCTATACAGGCGGAGATTCAATACTAGGTGGTAACCCCAATCTAGGCGGAGACTTTGCTTCTAATCCTAAATCACTATCAGTTCGATGCGGTTTACAAAAACCTTTTATGAGTAATACATCTACTCTAGGCGGCGGAAGCGAGCAGTATGTAAGATCAGATGAGATTTTTATAGAAAATAATTCTGCTGCTAGATTTTTAGTTAAACAGAATGCCTTCGACGCCGGCGATACTTCTGATAATTTTAAGACAGAAAGATTTATTAGCGAATTTAGAAGACTGAACTCAACTGGCATTCCATCCTCAGGAATGGAAAACGTCGCCATAGCAGATGTAGAGGATAATGCCTGGGACAGTAAGCAGAGTCTAGCCGGCGATGGAACAGGAGATAATCAAGGTCATGATGACGGACTAATAGTATATAATGGTAATTTGGCATCACCAAAGAGCAGCAAATTACCACAGTCCGGTAATTTTGTATCTATATACAACGATGCAACTTCTAAGATCGTTAGCCCAGATGGAAACTTTGATTATTCTTCTATAGATAATGGAAACGATCTAAGAACCTACTATCGTATTTTTACTAACCCAGAAAACAATACGTCACAAAATACCTTAAAAATAAGCATACACGGAGAAGGAAGGTTAGTAACACCAAATAGCGATGATCCAGCATTGGGGCCTGATCCGGGCGATGGGACTCATCAGTCACTTGATCATAATGGTGGAAATAACGAATTTTTTAATATGTTTATATCTATTCCGGGAAGAAATGACTGGCGTGATGTATGCGCACCAGTCGGCGCCGCAAACAACAGCGGATTTGCAGAAGGCGCTATGACGGGTAATTTGCCTGACATAGGAGGTGTTAAAGGCAAGATATCTTCAACAGGTTTTGGAGGCGATTTAAATTTTAGCTTTGGACAAAACAGTTTATTGGGTAGTAGTAGCCCTGATGGTGGTTTCAAGATGCTGGTTAAGATAGTTGCCCATAAAAACTGGACCGGACACTTAAGCCTTATTGATATTACGTATCAATCAGAAGGCTAGATTGCTTACGCGCGTTTTTCTAAAAAAAAAGGTTCAGGTACTAATTAAAGAATAGTGTAGTTTAAGGAAACAAATGCCAGGTAAGTCAATATTAACCAGTACAGTTTTTTCTCAGAAAAAACTTGTTGCAAAAGGTCACTCAAGCGTAACTAAGACTGATTTTAATGAGTCTATATCTTCAGCTGTTCAAGTTGGTGCTAGTTTTATATTCGCCGACGAAGTTCAATCTACACCTGTCACGAATTGGAACGATGCTAATTATATAATTCAGGGAAACGTTCAATTAGTAGAATTTGAAGTTGTTCCTATACAAGGATCTGACTACAATGCTCTAACCTTTGATAGCTCAAATAAAATCGACGCTGGGAATATAGCAGCCAGCCATGGCTTTTTTTTAAAGCTTAAAGATAACTACGAAGAACTAACTAACGCGCAAAACCCGTCTAATACCGTTGCAGGTATAGGCAGTCACGTTAACGGTAAGATACTTAACGAGTCTTTTGGTGCATTACAGATTATACCTCCCAACTTTGGAACTTATAACAATGCCGGCATAAGCGTATATAACGTAACTTTCTATAGCGGCCCAACAGAAGCGGATAAAATACAGGTAGCCAGCGAGATAGACTATGTAGTAGATACCTACGCCGGACTAGTTTTTTTGCAAGACATAACTAGTTTATCTCCAATACCGGTAAGAGCAAAGGGTTTTATATACACCGGCAGAATGTTAAGCGAAAGGCTTACTACCGTAGAGTCCGGAAATGATGTGGGTTGGCTTGGACCGTCTTCTGGCTTTATTTCTACTACCGGGTCTTTAGGAATAGGAACCAATAACGCTGACGCAAATGAATCCCATACGCTTTTTGGCAATCTTGGTTCTGCTATTTTTAATAATAAAAATCAAGCACAGTCAGATTTTATTGTTAATTCTAAAGATAAGCCAGCAATAAAAGTAGATTCAGACATAAACCAAGTTCTAATATTGTCCGGCGGTAATTCAAATTCAGTTGACGAAGCTGCGGGAACCGATGTCACGTTCTTTGTTTCTGGATCGAAAAACTCTAAAGATTCCGAAACAGATAGAGGCACAGCTGTTTTCGGGGGTGACGTAGTTATAAGCGGTTCACTGTTTAATAGTGAAGGCGAAAGAATCGATGGCACTCCTGCTGGATCTGATACAGAAATACAGTTTAACAACAACGGATCTTTTGGCGCTAGTTCGGGATTTACTTTTTCCGGAACTGAACTAAGAATAAATGCAGTTAGTCCAAAATATATTCTAAGAAGAAGTGCAAATGACCAGGAAAGCTCATTATCTTTTGAGGGCGCAGCGGGAGTACTTGGAGCTTCCATATCACATGATTCAGTAGGGAATGATCTATTATTTAAAACATTCGGCAATGGCGGAAACGGCCTAGAAGAGATGTTGAGACTGGGTGGTTTTAACGCAGTAGACAATAGACAGGTCATATTTCTATCTGGATCCAATGTAGCTGCAGATGATATGCAGCCCCTACTAACAACGGACGTGGCTTTCTTTGTTTCTG
>Ga0208405_1000132_pt1 | contig 12737 bp, 8 predicted proteins | sample ETNtaG_32_FD_185766 | JGI IMG/M metagenome (GOLD analysis project Ga0208405, IMG submission 185766) | Marine microbial and viral communities from oxygen minimum zone, Eastern Pacific Ocean - ETNP201302PF84A (SPAdes) (version 2) | ecosystem: Environmental > Aquatic > Marine > Oceanic ... | reverse complement strand
CAGTTCCACCAGCGGTAAAACCTAACTGATTAGTATCTGGATGATTGAAGTAAGTATCAGAATCACTTTCCATATACATCCGAGCATCATCATAAGTAGTATTAACATCAAAAGTAAACATATTTTTATTATTATCACTTTCATAAAATCTTACAAGTCCATCTGAGTAAAGATTTAAATTACCATCACCAGTTATTTTACAAATCGCATTGTCCTTTTTTTGTAAAAATAAAGCATTACCAATTACAACATCATTTGTGAACGTTGCTATACCTACTGCAAATGTCGCTATACCTGCATTATTAATTCTTAATCTTTCTGTTCCATTTGTATCGACAGTAAATGTATCATTCTCAGGAAAACCAAAGCGAGTATTTAAATCACCAATATGTTTAATATAATCTTTTATAGCAAAATCTCCACCTGTTACCTGAACACCATTTCTTGCTGTTATGATACCTATAGCGTCTACATTCGTAACATCTTCGTAAGTAAGAACTCCACCTACAGAAAGATTACCACTTATTGTAACGTTACCTGTAAAATCAGAACCAGTTGCTTGAACAGATCCAACAAACTTTGAGGCAGTGACGATTCCAGTCAATCCATCCAATGTGATAGTTGAAACATTACCCACATGTAAACTATTGCGAACAGTAGTGATTCCTGCTTCTGGATCTATTTTTAGAATACCAAATGTAGAGGCAGAAGTACCACCAATTATTATTTCACTACCAACACCACATTGAATATTTAAACCAGTATCTTTTGCTCTAATGACCACACCATTTCCTGCGGTAGGAGCTGGAGCTGCACTAGTTGTTGAAAATATTGTAAGATGTCTACCGAATGGATCGTCGGCACCAAATTGAATGTCTGCTGTGCCATTAAATTTTAGTGATGCATCTGATGCATCATAAAAAACTCCACTTAATCTTTCAAATCCTGAAGCACCTTGCACTTTTTGAGGGAAAAATACATCATCAAAGAATGATGTTATACCTACAACATTTACGTCACCTTTAATATCTACTTCTTTAGATGGATTAGTGCTGCCGATACCAACTTTGCCATCACCCTTAATATGAACTCTTTCTAAACCATTTGTTGAAAAAACTACACTACGATTCAATCCATGTCCCAGAACAATATTATTTGGTCCGCCAACTGACTGATATCCAGAACTATTCAACTGTAGAAATGCACTATTTAAATTTTCATCATTTCCAAATCGCAACATGCTAGTTGCACCAGTATCAACATTACGATTTAATATTCTTATTCCATCCTCTCCACCACTATAATCTACATCAACTTTATATCCTGGATTATCGGTTCCAATACCAACTTTACCATCAGATGTGATGCGAAGTCTCTCAACATTATTAGTTCTTGCGACTATTCTTCCATTAGTTCCAGTATCGATAGTTTCAACATCAGTATCACCCTCAAAAATTTTATCAGAGGATCCTCCTCCTCCACCACCACCTGTTTGATTTTGCCATGTTGGTTGTGCAGAAGGTCCTTGACTAGTTAAAACTTGACCTTGAGTTCCATAATTTGTTCCTGGTAATCCAATCTGACCAACAGGTCCAATACGAATTCTCTCACTTCCATTCGTATCTATTTGAACAAATCCATTTGTACCAGTATCAATACACTCAACCTTTGTATCTTGAGCTTGAATTTTTTCTGAGGGTTCGGGAACTTTCTTCCACGCATATCCATTCCATCGCCAGGTAATAAAACCTACGACGTGTACATCTCCGATATTTGGATTATTTGGAAAGTTAACTGCCATAAATTTATTTATCAGGTTCTGAGAAATACCAAGTAACAGCTACTCTTTTTTTTCCTTTGGTAACAGCTTCTCCTCGATGTGGAAAACACCAATTTGATGGAAAAATAATTGCACTACCAACAGAAGGTTTGAATGATTGATGTGTAAAGATTGTCCTGCCTCCCTCAAAATCATTTGTAAGATATAGAATAATTGATAATATTCTATCATGAGCTGGTTGATTTTTATAAGCAGATATATCTTGGTGCATTTTATATTCTTGACCACCTGAATATTCAAGTAACTGTATAGGTTCTCTCCAAGAGCGTACATTTACCCCACCAGGCACTGGAGCATGTCCATATATAAAACTAATCTTTTCTAATCTTTTTTTATATTCATCTAAAGCTAAATTTAATTTTGTGTGTAAATTTTTAACGATTATGTCATTTTCATTTACAGCAACACCCATACTTGTTCTTACTGATGTATCAATTCTTGTCCCTTCACCTTTATGAATTACTAATGATGGTTCAAATTGTAAGTCATCTGCATATTGATTGAGTTGACGAACTTCGTCATCATCAATAACTTTAATAATTTGGATCAAATCATTCATAATAATATATTAGACCTTACGATGGCAACGTTGGAAAGGTTGCATTTTCGGGATCAGATTCAGTTGCTGGCAAATCTCTTAAATTTTGACGATAAATTTTCCACTCATTCTTCTTTGATTCAGATAAAGGAGAGTCAGTAAATTGTGTCCAATCACTTTCTCTCAATAAAATATCTCGATAATGACGAAGAGCACCGATATAATCGGTTCCAAAATTTTCTTTTATTAACGAATAGACAGACATTATATCAGTTTCTAGATATTTATATTATAATAAGAAATTAGTTTGATCATTACTTGCCAACCATCCAGTTGCAATATATTTTGCTTCGTATGGTGGATTCCCTCTATGCAAGTGAGTAAAAGAACTAGGAAAAATTAATACTCTACCTGCTTTTGGTTTTACCTTCTTTTTTTGATATAAAAACTCTGTTTCACCACTATCCTCCAAGTCATTAAAATATACAGACCAAACTAAAGTTCTGTTTGCATTAGCAATATTATTTGACTCTGAGTGCCAACTATGATATCCCTCTGTTGGCATTGTTTTTTGTAGAATACAGGTAGTGCTATGATATTGAAAATATTTTAAATATGGATACCAATTAAAATATTGTTCACAACAAGTTCTGACTGCATTCATAATATGATCAGATATCATAGGATTAAATGCTGCGATATCTAATTGTGCATCTTTAACACCTGCATTACTTCTTGGAACAATTTGAGTTGATTCATCTAATAAATTGATTACATAATTATTAAAATCATCTAATGTAACATTGTCCCATACTCCGATAAAGTCTTCATTTAAGAAAACTTCTGGAGAATTGATCACTTCTTGAAACATAATTAATTTAATTAGTATTTCCTTCTAATCTATCAATCGGTTCGTTGATTGTTTTCATATTAATTGTTTGTGATATTCTATTTAAAGTTTCATTTCTAAAATTTTGTACAGTATCATTTGTCTCTCTTTGTTTGTTAGAATTTTCTACCAGTAAGATAGGCATCCATGATACTGCACATCCCCACTCATCGATGTCCTCACCAGTTTGAGGATGCATTCCTCTAAGTTGAGTAAACCAACAACATTTTAATTTAAGACAATTCTCACCTATAAGTGGGCAAAATTCTCCCTGTTCAAGTTTCATATTGTATTTTATTCTTATTATAACATATTTTTGTAATTTGTAAACTAATTAATTCTTTGTACACATTTTAACATTTATATATTTAATATCCATACTTAAATTATGACTGTGACCTTGACTACTACCTATTTCTTGGGATCTACCAACGTTTGGTTGATTGTTTGCATGAACAATATTATATGTTTCATATTTATTACCCGCACCAGTACCCCAAGCAGGATAGTTGTTAGCAGTCAAGCTAGATTGATGTTGTTGTTGTCCACCATTTTGATTTCTAAAAACATAGTGGAAGTGAGCTGGTATTTGTGCTGTTGTTAGTGTATGATTACTAGTGCTTTTACCACTACCAAAAACACTATTAAAATTAGTGGAACCAGATGTACTACCACCACTACTAGAAGTTCTAAGTGCGTGATTATTTTGGTTGTTATCGTTAGACCATCCTGAAGGACAGGATGAATTGTAAAATAACATCTTTGATCCACTTGGTACATCAGTAGCACCTGGTCCTGGTGGTCCTGGTGGTCCTTGATTACCAGGTGGTCCTTGATTACCCTGATTACCCTGATTACCTTGATTACCAGGTGGTCCTGGTGGTCCATCTGAACCATCTGAACCTGGTGGTCCTGCTACGTTAGAAGGTGTACCAGGAGGACCTGCCACATTAGAAGGTGTACCAGGTGTTCCATCTGAACCATCAGTACCATCATTACCTGGTGGTCCAGGCGGTCCTGAAGTCGCTGCTACCCATTCTACCTGATTACCTGTTGATGACAATACTTGACCAGGATCTCCATCTGAACCATTTTTATCCTCAAGACCTGCATTTAAGCGAACATCTTGTGCCATGTAAAGTTCTGATCGTCTCAATTTCATCCATTGTGTAAATGCACCACTTACATCTTGAGTAGCATAGTCACCTATTTCAATATATTCTGTACCACTATCATCGGATGTTGAAATTCTTAGATAACCAGCATTATTACCACCTAACCATTCGATATTTGCGTCGTCATTAACAGCGTTACCAGGACCAAATCGAATACGATTTAGATTTAATTGTGTTACATCAATTTCAGCACTTGTGCTTATCGTGATGGTATCAGCAGTGGTGCTGTGTGCTAATGTAACATTGGAACCAGCTATTAATCTAACATCATCATTATCTCCTACTGCTGGATTTAATCTTATGATCGTATCATTTCCACTTCCAGCACCTGTTGATGAACCATGATTAACAACTTCTAAATCATATTGGTCATCTAGATCTTCAAATATTACTCCATTTCCAGCAGTATTTACTTTAAGGACTTTATTAGCAACATAAGAAGAAGGTGTATCTGTTAAACCTATGAAAGTATTACTACCCGAACCAGTGTCAGTGTTTGTAAAAGTGATCTTATCACCAGATCTAGAAATACTCAATCCCGTACCAGCCTCTAAAGTTATATCATCTGTTGAATTCGGATTAGTTCCTGTTAATCTTATCCTTTCCTCATCAGAATTTATACCATTAACAACTGATATGCTAAAACTTCTAGCAGCAAAATTTAATTTTCCATTTGTATCATCATAGGTAACTGATATATTCGTTTCAGTATTACCAGTAATCATCGCTCCAACAATATCTTCAACTTGCTCATCGGATATATCTAAATCACCTGGACTTACCCAATCAAGTGATGATCCTGTTGAGGAAAGAACTTGTCCAGATGCTCCAATTTGCCCATCCTTATCTTGTAAACCACCATAAATTCTAACACCATTAGTAGTTGTTTGAAATCTTAAAGTACCATCTTCATATAGATCAACCGTACCACCAGGAGTTGCCTTGACCATTACCACATCACCACCTGTCCTTAGATCTCTCATCTCAATCGGACTAGTAGCAGATTGTAATACTAATCCACCAGCACCGTTATCCCATATTTTACTCTCACCATCATGGAATATTCTTAAATCACCGTTTGGAGACTGACTTCCTAATTGTAATTCGACATTATCTGGTAAGCGTAATTTAGAACCATCAAATGTTAAATTAGGTTCACCGTTTAATGTATTAATAGTATTTGAACCTGTAATTAAACGATTATCAGCATTATTATTAATTGTTATTGCATCAATTTCAGTTGGATCTTTCCAATCTAATTGTGATCCAGTAGATGTTAATACTTGTCCAGATGTTCCATATTGTCCATCCTTATCCTGCAATCCACCTGTAATTGATATCCCACCTGTTTGTGTGGTTAATTTAATATTATTGTCGTAATATAATTCAACGGCTCCATTCTGAGTAAATCTTGCTATATTTTCATTATCTGCTTGATTATTAAAGATATAAGTAGCAGCGTTAAACCTTATATCAGCAATGCTTGAAATTACTAAATTTCCTGTAATATTACTTATAAATGAGTTTGTAGCATTATGAAATAGTTGTAAATCTTGACTATCACCGATTTGTAATTTTTTATTATCAGCATCAATGTTAATATTATCAGTGGTGTTTGTTACACCATTAATTGTTAAAGTACTGCCATCAAATGTTAGATTTGACTCTCCATTTAATTCATCTGCAGTATCCGAACCTGTAATTACTCTATTATCTGCATTATTATTAACTGTTGTCGAAGTTGGGGAATTTATCCAATTTAATTGTGATCCTGTTGAAGCAAGCAACTGTCCCGAATTACCTGTTTGTCCATCTTTATCTTGCAGTCCACCAGTAATTTTTACACCATTAGTAGTTGTTTCAAATTTTTTATTTCCACTAAAATTTAATGATACTGAACCATTTCTGGTAAATAATGCCATGTTTTGATGATTAGCATCACCACCAGTAGTGCCTCTTATGGTTAAAGTGTTAGTGCCTAATGCTGCGTCAATATATCTGTCGGAATCAGAACCAAGAGTTAAGTTTAATTCACCACCGATATAAACATCTGAATTTAAATTTGCATTGTTTGTAACTGTCAGTGTATTACTGATTGTCTGAGATCCAGTTACAGCTAATGTAGTTCCATCAAAAGTTAGATTTGATTCCGCATTCAATACATGTTCAGTATCTGAACCTGTTATAACTCGATTATCTGCATTATTATTAATTGTAGCTTGTTCACCTTTCACCCCTTGTGGTCCTGGCAGACCAGCAGCTCCATCTAAGCCTTTATCTCCCTTTATACCTCCAGATGCTCCTGCATTTGCTATAACCCATTGAGCACTATCTCCATCTTGATAATAAACGAACAAATCTCCTGTATCGCTTTCCCACCATAATTCACCATTTCTTGCCCCAGTTGGAGGATCATCTGAAATTGATACGGGGTTTATGGAAATTGTTGCAGCGATACCAGGATGTCCAGAGGGACTTTGAACACTTACATTTGCAGTAACAGCAGCACCGACAAAATTTAATTGCGTGATACTACTCGCTGCAGAAACAATAGTTCCCTCATCGAAAATAGTTATTGCACCAGGTATCAATCCACCTCCAATTGGTACCCAATATCTTTTGCCAGGAAAACCAGGAACCGCAACAAGTTGAAATTGATTTCCCGCAGGGACTGGAGGACTCGTATCAGGATCTGCTAAATTAGGTTCAGCTTGATCTAATCCAAGATACCTATATCTGTCTTCAGATAATTTATCTTGAGACCTTCTTCTAGTTCTACCACTTAAATACTTTGGCATTATGCAGTACTATTCTCTAGGATACTAGCTACAAGTTCCATCTGAAGAGGAGCAAAAAATCCACCAGAAGAACTTGCACCAACATTTACAGCAAGTGAAGTTGATGATTGTATTGATGTATTTAATTCTTTTCCATACTTTGCCTGATCACTTTTTCTAGGATAGGGGTGCTCAGATAAACGATCATCCATTGTGCAGGTGAATACGATGGAATTTAAAACTATTCTTATTTTATTACTTGTCCCTGTTAAGTTATGAGGAGTTGTAAAAAATAATCTTAACTCACCTGCTGTTAGTGAAATTCCATGAATTGTTTGAGTTCCTGGTCCGCCATTGTAAACCGCATTTAATACATCTAATTGCACATTAATTTTCTTAACACTATTTGCTACAGCAGATACAAATGTATGAGTCGTTGTGTTTGATGATGTTCCAACAAACATAGTAAATGTATTAGTTGTTTTTGATGATATCTCTAAAATTTTATCACTAGCATAATCAGTCGGTCTTGGATAGTCATGGTTTGTAGCATTATCATCCTCAGAACAAGTGAACCTGATTGCATTATCATCAATTCTTATTTTGTCACCAACGCTAAAACCATGACTATTAACTGTGAATGTTATGAATCCTGTGGTTGGATTATAAGAAGCATTTGTAGGAGTAACTTTGTTATATCCACCAGTTCCATCTACAATTTCTACAGCGTTATCCTTTGCCCTCTCAAAATAATGAATCGCTGATTTGTAAATATGTGGATAACCCTTAGATGTTCCAACAATCGCAGAAAATGTTTTTGATGTACCCACATTCAGTGGTCCTTCATCAATAACATCATCCACTACAAATGTTTGTTGAGGATCAGGAAAGATATTTGTAGTGATACCTGTGCTTCCAGTACATTCAAAGAATATCCCTCGAAGTGTAATTGGATCAGAGACACTTAGATTATGATTTTCTTTAGTTGTAATGGTTGCTATTCCAGATGGTTCATGATAAGTGACATTTTGTATTATACCCACTCCTTCTTGTGCACCCTGTATGTAAATCTCATCTAATATTAGAGGTGTTTTTTCTAATACTAATCTACCATCAACTATAATTGCTGCATCATTTGGTGGAACTTCTATATCTTTAATTACTCTTATATCTCTTGTATTTCCTGTACTTCTTGATGTTCTCCTTTGCAGAAATGTAACAGTTGGGTAAGTTACAGCAATACCAACATTTGTCACCTGCGTATAGAGAAGAAGTGCAGAAGTTCCTGTAGGAACCTCATACAACTTTTGCAGACCTGGTGCAACAGGAACAGCTACAGATATAAATTTATTTACTGGTGCTATTGCCATTTAATTCAACGCTAATATTAATGGAGTAAGTTGTGCTTGTATTGCTCTGTTAAAGTCTCTTCCTCTAATTGTAGATGTAGTTTGATCGATTGTCAATCCATCACCTATTCTAAAGTTACCTTTTTGATCAGTGCTAGTGAAAGGCACCTGCCCACCATTTATGGCAACAACCTCCTGTTCAGGAATAGGAGAACCTGCCTGGAATGGGTTAGCTGTATTTATGTCTGTGCCAGCACCGATATATTCAAATGAGTGTGAACTAGTTATAATACGACTTAATCTAACAAATTCAACTTTTTTTCCAGAAGGAATCAAGTATGGTATAAATTCATTAAAAGTCACTGTTGAAAAACCTGTGACAGATGATGCATCTGAGGCTTCACTTACAGTAAACAATATTGGATCCATATCTACCACAGCTGTTGCAGCACCACCTCCTGATATAGTCACAACTAAATTTTGAGATGGTAAAAAGTTTCTACCACTATTGATAATATCAACAGAGGTAATTGTACCAGCAGCACTCACATTAGGAGAAAATTCTGGTAGAATACCTTCAGGTCCTAGTGGATCTGGAAGATTACTATTATCTGCATCAACCACAGTGATAATTGGAGGTGATGAAGCAGTATAATCACCATCATTTCCTCCATTTGTAATCTTTATTGCTCTAACTAGTTCAAGGGGAGTAGTCACATTAGCAGTTGAAGGTGTATCAGCATAATCATTCATATCCAAATGAAAATACGCTCCTTGTCCATCAAACGGTGTTCTTATTCTTCTTGATGGAGTATTAAAATCTCTCGTATCTTTTGATATTATTGAATCACTACCTGCTGGAATTTCATTTAAAGTTTCCCCATCAAACTCCACAATACCAAATCCATCTGCTTTTAGACCTACATTTCCAAATGAACTATTTGAGTTTGTTAGATCACATTGTCCACCAGAGGTAGCCGCTATGCCAACGTCACAACAGATAGTAAAAATTGAAACTAATTGTGCGTATGCATTATTTGATAAAGATACACCTATACCAGCCTCATTGTATTGTGTAAATGAATCGCAAACCATCGACTTTAAATCTTGACCTAGATTATTTGTTCCCGAAGCATCAGCATTTGCATAATCACCATTAATTTTCATACCAATACTCTTTGTCATAAAGTTTGTACAATTACGAATGTATGGTGATCTCCATCTTAAATCATCACCTTCATCCGCTGGTCCAAATTCTATAAAACCAGTCTGTGCTTTAGAATCTATACCAGCATTAATTGCCTGTTGTGTTGGTGGAAAAGCAACTGCACCACAGTTTGAATGATCATCAGCAAGTGCTGCTCCCGTGAAACTTAAATGCTCAATTAAACATCCTCTTCTAACGTGGAAAAAATCTTTATTTTTATTTTCTGGAATTAACAATACTAATCTCAAATCTTCACCACTTATGGCAACATCCTCACGAAGTCCGATTGGATTATTTTCAATATAGGTTCCTGATCTAATTCTAATGGTGTCACCTTTTTGAGCAATTGCAGCAGCAGCACCGATAGTATATTTTGCATCACCTTCAAGTAATCCACTGTTAGTATCACATCCATTTTTTGTTACCCAAATAGTTCTTTTTGTTTGTACACCAGATGGTCTCCAAGATACACCTATACCAACTCCAGTTACATCAAAAGATGATAAGCGATAATCTGTCTTACATACACCCACACCACTATTATTAAAGAAATCAAGTATTTTTGACTCTAATTCTAGATTACCTCCTACTTTAACATCTTGCCCTACGTTCATATTTTTAGCAACTCCAACTCCTCCATCTATAACAACAGAACCAGTAGTTGTGCTCGTTGACTGATTTGTATCATTTACATCTAATCTTCCAGCGATAACTCCTGAACCACCAACATGAATATTTTTAGCTAGACCAAGACCACCATCAATAACAGCCGCACCAGATGTTATGTTCGTTGAATTTGTTGTATCATTTACATCTAATCTACCCTGTATTACTCCTGAACCACCAATATTAATATCTTTTTCAACACCTACACCACCTTCGACAACTAATGCTCCTGTATCTTTATCTGAACTTTCAGTTGTTCCATTAATTTTTGTGTCACTACCTACAAATAATTTTTTTACAATGCCAACACCACCATCAATCTGAACTGAACCTGAAGTTGGACTTGTTGCATCAGTTATATCATTAAAAGTTGCTAGTCCATCAACGTCAAGAGTGTTATTAAGAGTGGTTGCCCCATCAACATCTAAAGTATCTTTGAGTGTTGTTGTACCATCAACATTTAAAGCAGAGTCAAAATCAACGTCACCTGTTGCATGAACTGTTCCAGTAATATCAAGTGTCGTAGCTGGATTACTATTATTGATACCAACGTTAGATAATCTATAGATATTATTTCCATTAAATCCCCAAAAATCTTTTGATTGTATATCTGCAATTAGAGTGGGGTTTGAGGCATTTGGAATCGCAACTATGTTATCAACACCAGTACCTCCACTGTTTATTTGAGTAAAATTTAATACGGTAAATGATTGAGCAGCACCAACAGTAGGAATATAGGTACCATTTTCTTGTATAAAAATACCTTCTGAAAAATCAGGTTCAAATGATACCCAACGAATACCATTTTCATCTCGATTCATAAAGAAACCATTTTGACCTGGCGAACCAGCTGAATCATAAATGTTTCTTGCTACTCTTATGCTTCCATCAACATCTAATTTGAGAGGTCCGTTTGTGGCATCACTATATGTGTTGGTGGTTAATGTCCAATCGCCACCAACTCTGGTGGTTCCGATTCCAACAGAACCAAGTCCAGAAACAACAAATGTTGAATTTGGAAGTTCGCTTTCTTCATCAATATATGTTCCTACCTGTAAAGCGTCATCTGGTTGAGTGGTTCCAATACCAACTCTTCCAGAATCGGTGACTACAAAAGAGGTATCTTCTGTATTATTTACTTGAAATTTAGCATCTGGTTGAGTAGTTCCAATACCAACTAAACCAAACTCATCTACAACAAAAGAAGTATCTGTATCATTTACTTGAAATTTAGAAACTGGTTGAGTGGTTCCAATACCAACTCGACCACTTATAAGTCCATTCTCATTACTCGTAGAGGAAATTGCAACAAAAACTGTACCAGAGGTGCCAACATTATGTTGTTGATAAACAGTCAGATAATCAGTGTTTATATCATAATGAAAAGTTGTGCCTATAAAAGTTGAAATACCATTTACAAATAAATTTTGAGAGAGAGTCAAACTTGTAAGTTCAACATTATCAGCCCATAATAAATTCTCACTCTTTATATCAGCATAAACATCACCATAGATGTATACATCGTTATAAAATTCAACTTTTTGATTAAAATTACGTGTATCTGACGAATCGTAATCAGGTATCGGAATCTCACCCCCCTCAAATCTTGACATTATGCTTTACTCCATAAGTCTTCAGATACAGTAGTACCAGATAAAACACTGCCAAGCCAAGCAACTTCACGAACTCGTATTTTTCCATAAGGTGCAGAAATATAACAAGTATTTGAACTCATGTTTATTGAATCTGCTGTAACCTTAAATTTACCACCAGCTTTTACTTCAATATTTTTATCAGCATCTAGAATTATATTTTGACCTGTTACTCTTACATCACCATTACTCATTGCAGTGATAGTGACATCTCCATTCGCTCCTACAATATTTACGCATACACCTCCACCACTTACTTTATTTCCACCTATAACTTCAATACACTGATCATTATATATGTGATACAGTCCACCTTCTGTCATTCCAACTGCACTTGAATTTCCATCTTTACCAGAACCTAATAAATCATATACTACTGTTCCATTATATCCCATCTGGGGATTACCAGTATCAATTCTAAAGTGTGGACCGAATGAATCGTACTGTCTTAATTGCCAATTTTGTTGTTCTTCGGGTCTTTCTGACATAATTCTAGTATTGTATTAATATTTATCAGTAACCACCATATGGAGGACTGGGTGGACTTGGAGGACTTGGAGGACTTGGTGGGCTAGGAGGACTTGGTGGACTTGGTGGACTGGGTGGACTTGGTGGGCTTGGTGGGCTTGGTGGGCTAGGAGGAC
>Ga0208405_1000131_pt1 | contig 12769 bp, 2 predicted proteins | sample ETNtaG_32_FD_185766 | JGI IMG/M metagenome (GOLD analysis project Ga0208405, IMG submission 185766) | Marine microbial and viral communities from oxygen minimum zone, Eastern Pacific Ocean - ETNP201302PF84A (SPAdes) (version 2) | ecosystem: Environmental > Aquatic > Marine > Oceanic ... | reverse complement strand
GTAAAACTGAAGGTTTAGAGGTTTTAAACACTTATACACATCAATTTGACCCTTATGGAGTGACTTGCACAGTAACTTTGGGTGAAAGTCACCTCTCTTGTCATACTTGGCCAGAAAAAAACTGTGTTGCGTTCGATATTTTCACTTGTGGAAGCAAAAATCCACGTTCAGTGGCATGGTGGGTGCTTGAATACTTCGATAGTGATGATTATGTGATGAAAGATTATGCAAGATAGGGTATAAATAAAACTAAAAGCATTAATAATGGCGATTAAACGCAAATCAAGGTCATTTAAGGATATAAGTCTTTCGTTTTCACCACATCCGATAACGAAAGACCTTCCTGTACTTATAAATGAGCGAGCAATCGTTAGATCAGTGAGGAATTTAGTTGAAACAATACCAACTGAGAGATTTTTTAACCCTAATTTAGGCACAGATATTCGTGATTCTCTTTTTGAGAACTTTTCAAGGACTACTGTGAATATAATTGAAGACCAAGTACGTGATACAGTCAGACAATTTGAACCAAGAGTCTCTAATGTTGGTGTTGAAGTAAGAGCAATACCAGATAATAATACTTTTGAGGTCAAAGTGCTTTTTGATATCGATGGATTAACGGTTGCACCACAACAATCATTCACATTCATATTAGAACCAACGAGATAATATGCCCTTTACACAGTTCACAAGTTTAGACTTTGACCAAATCAAAGTACAAATTAAAGATTTTTTACGTTCAAACTCAAATTTTTCAGATTTTGACTTTGAAGGGTCTAACTTTTCAGTTTTAATCGACACACTTGCTTATAATACCTATATTAATGCATTTAATGCAAACTTAGCTGTAAACGAATCCTTTTTAGACTCTGCAACGGTTCGTGAAAATGTTGTATCACTTGCTCGAAATATTGGTTATGTACCCCGTTCAAAAACCGCTGCAACAGCAACTATCCGACTTGGTGATATAAATGTCGGAACTACAAATGATAGCACTACAAAGTTCCTTAGATTACGTGCTGGACTTGTTTGTGTAGGTAATTCAGAGAATACAACATATCGTTTTTCAATTCCAGATAATGTAACTTCAACAAGAGTAAAAGATATTGGTGGAACATCATTTGCACAATTTGATGAACCTATCACAGTTCATGAAGGAACATTCCTTCAAAGAGTATATCGTGTTGATAATTCTACAAAACAGAGGTATATAATTGATAGTCCTAATATTGATAGTTCTACTTTAAGAGTTTTTGTCTCAGGTCCTGCAGATACAACACTTGGACGTAATTATCGTATGATTGATAATATACTTAATATTGATAAAAACTCTGAAATCTTCCTTGCACAGGAAGTTCAAGATGAGAAATATGAAATATTGTTCGGTGATGGATATTTTGGAAGAAAGTTAGAAGATAAATCTGTAATTACTGCTCGATTCATTGTAACTGAAGGTGAGACTGGTAATGGAGCATCTAATTTCAGTTTCCAAGGTTCATTCACAAAGAGTGATGGCACATTATTTACACCATCTGATACAATCAACGTAACTACCATACAAAACGCTTCTAATGGTGCAGAAGTAGAAGATTTGTCTTCTATTAAGTACTTTGCTCCAAGGCTTTACTCAGCACAATATAGAGCAGTTACACCAAGGGATTATGAAGCAATAATTCAAAATATATTCCCTCGCACTGAATCAGTCGCTGTGATTGGGGGAGAAGAGTTAGACCCACCACAGTTTGGTAAAGTTCAAATTAGTATTAAACCAAAAAACGGTACTTTTGTTTCTGACTTTGATAAATCACAAATCAAAAACAAATTGAAAAATTACGCTATTGCTGGTATAAACTCAGAAATAGTTGACTTGAAAATACTATATGTGGAGATTGACTCAACAATATATTATAATCCATCACAGGTAGCATCAGATTTAACTTTAAGAAGTTCAATTATTAATGCTCTCAACTCATATGCAAATAATGTAGAGATTAACAAGTTTGGTGGTAGATTTAAATACAGTAAAGTTAGCACATTGATTGATCGTGTAGACAACGGTATTACTTCAAACATCACTAAAGTTATTATCAGAAGAGATTTAAAAGCACTATTAAATCAATTTGCCCAATATGAACTTTGTTTTGGTAATAGATTTAATATCAATCCATCAGGATATAATATAAAGAGCACAGGATTTACAATTGAAGGATTCACTGATACTGCTTATATTACTGACGTTCCTAATAAAAATTTATCAGGAAATTTAGATGGCAGTAACATGGGCACTCTATCTGTTGTTTCTAAGAATAACAAGAATGAGCAGAGAGTTATTGTTAAAGATGCAGGTGTAGTTGATTATAAGAAGGGTGAGGTCATATTAAATACGATCAATATTACGTCTACAGTAAGTCAAAATAATATTATTGAAGTACAGGCATTCCCTGAATCAAATGATATAATTGGATTGAAGGATTTATACCTCAGTTTTGATGTTTCAAGTAGTTCAATAAATACTGTTAAGGATGTAATTGCTTCAGGAGAAGATGTTTCTGGTGTCGTATTTACGAGAGATTACTATACCTCTAGTTACTCTAATGGAGATTTAGAGAGGAAATAATTTATGTCACAAATTGACAGAAGAATACAAGTCAATACTATTATTGAGAATCAGTTGCCTGAGTTTTTGGTAACTGATTTTCCTAAAGCTGCTGAGTTTTTAAAACAATACTATCACTCACAAGAGTTTCAAGGTGGTTCGAGTGATATAATCAATAATTTAGATCAATATATTAAATCAGATAACTTAGTTCCCGAAGTTGTCGTAGGTGTTACGACAACATCTTCTGAGATATCAACAAGTGATACTGTAATTACTGTTCCAAGCACAAAAGGTTTTCCATCTGAATATGGTTTACTAAAGATAGATGACGAAATTATAACCTATACAGGTATTACATCAACTACATTTACAGGTTGTGTAAGAGGATTTAGTGGTATAACAGGATATAATGTTGGTGTATCTTCTTCATTACTTGAGATTAACCGTGAGAGTTTACAATTTAGTGAGACCACTGCTGCATCACATGTTTCGGGTTCCTCAGTACAAAATTTATCTGTATTATTTTTACAAGAGTTTTTCAAAAAATTAAAGAAAACATTTCTACCTGGTTTAGAAAATAACGATTTTGCGACAACTTTAGATGTTGGTAATTTTGTTAAGTTTGCTCGATCATTTTATCAGTCAAAAGGTGTTGAAGAATCAATAAGAATTTTATTTAAGGTATTATATGGTGTAGATTCAAAGATAATTGATTTAGAGGGTAACTTAATTAAACCATCTGGTGCTGAATTTATACGTCGTGAGGTTGTTGTTGCTGATTTAATTACTCCAACTGGAGAACCACAAAACTTAACTGGGCAAACAATATTTAAATCAACTGATATAAACACGAATGCATCAGTTTCTGAAGTTGAAATTATAAAAAGAGAAGGAAAAAATTATTATAAAATTGCATTATTTGTTGGATTTAGTGATAGAGACTTAATTGAGGGTGTATTTACAGTACCAGGTAAAACAAAAGTAATAGGTGGAGTAACTGCTGGTGCAACAATTATAGACGTAGATTCGACTGTGGGGTTTGGAACTACAGGAACTATAATCGCTGGTGCTAATTCAGAGATTCAATACACTTCAAAATCAATAAATCAATTCTTTGGATGTTCAGGTGTTGGTGTTGGTATCAATACTGCAACAGATTTACGCTCAGATGAAACTATATTTGGATATGAAAATGGTGATTTATCGAAGAGAGTTGATTTAAGAATCACTGGTGTGTTATCAGAGTTAGTTCCAATCACTGATATAAGTTTGATTAATGAGCAAGAAAACCTTTTTGTAAAAAATATAGGTGAAAAAATAGAAAATGATAAGGATAATTACAAACAGATATTTGCAAACTCATGGATTTATAATACTGCTTCAAGATTTCAAGTAGAAATAAGTGGTTCTACCTTTAAATTAAATACATTTATTGATAAAGCTTATCTAAAAGTTGGTGATAGATTTGAAATATTAGAAAGAAATGAACAAGTCATAGTTGGAAGTGGTCAGATTGCTAGTATTGACGTAGGATTAAATCAAATAAATGCAACTAATATCGCTGGATTTACACCACAAGCAGGACAACATTATGATATTAGAAGAATAATTGAAAAAGTAAACAGCACAGGTGTTACACTTGCCCAAGGTAACAATACTATTATTGCAGATACCTTAAATGTTTATGTAGATGGAAACCAAGATGGATATGTTGCATCTAACTCTCTACCAAGTTATGATATAACACAAAATATAATTGAAGAAACAATAACAGGTGGTACACAATCTAATCTAGATGGATTTAATCCACTAAATCAAAAATATAGTTTTATCAAATTTACTCCACCACCAGGTGAAGATATTAAATTTATACAAGGTGATGCTATCATTTACCAAACTGATGGTGATGGTTTAATTGGTTTAGATACTGGAAGAACATATTATGTCGATCCTGTACTACCAGGTGCTAATCAAAATATATCTCAAATTAGATTATTCAATTCAACAGCACAAATAGGTACTGCAAGCACAGTTCAAGTAGGTCCAACCACATCAACTAGTGATGTTCACAAATTTGTACTAAAGAGACATGCAAGTAGAACTTTAGAGGCAGATAAGATTTTAAGAAAATTCCCATTATCTCAAAACTTATTTGTCCCATCTGCTCAAGAGATACCAACAACTGACATTGGTATATTGATAAATGGTGTTCAGATTAGATCACCTATTTCAGATAATCAAATTTACTTTGGATCTTTAGAGTCTGTTGACCTTTTAAATTCTGGATCAGGTTATGATGTATTAAATCCACCTATTATTGGTATTGAAACAAGTTCTGGAGTTGGAGCAGCAGCAGAACCAATTGTACAAGGTACTGTAAAACAGGTCTTTGTAGACCCTCAAGAGTTTGATATTGATTCTATACAAAGTATTTCACTAACTGGTGGTAACGGAAGTGGATGTGTATTACAACCAATACTAGGTGAAAGAAATAGAGAATTACTATTTGATAGTAGAGATGTATTTTTTAATGGTGGTGTTGATATTGAAAATGAAACAATTACATTTTCGGCAAATCATAATCTAGTTGATGGACAATTAGTTTACTATAGTGCTAATAATAATCAACCAATAGGTATTGGAACTGCATTTGATCTTGAAAATAAAATTACTGGTACACTATCAGATGGTGCACCATACTATGTAAGAATTATAAATCCATCTACAGTTAGGATATTTAACACAAGAGTAGATGCAATATTTGGAACTGCTGGTATCAACACAGTCGGATTGTCAACAGACACTGCTGCGAGTGGTATTCATAAGTTTAAAACTGAAAGTAAAAATACATTAGTTGCTGTTAAGGTATTAGAAGAGGGTTCTGGATACACTCATCGTAAACTAAGAGTTAAACCTGCTGGTATATCTACTTCATCTAATGTGATAACCTTTAAAAATCATGGTTTTCAAACTGGTGAAATAGTAGAATACTCTGCTGAGACTACCCCTGTACAAGGTTTAACAACTACATCATCCTATTATATTAAGAAACTAACTAATGATACTTTCCAATTAGCAGATGCTGGTATTGGTGCAACATCAACCGTTGACTTCAATAGAGGTAAGTATGTAAACTTTGATACTTCTGGTTCAGGATTCCAAATATTTAATTATCCGCAAATTAAGGTAAATGTTGATGTTTCTTATGGTTCAACTGTTACTGGTGATATAACTATAACACCTGTTGTAACTGGTGAGATTCTTGGTGCATACCTGTATGAAGAAGGAACTAATTATGGTTCAACAACCTTAGATAAGCAAGTTATTCCTAAAGTCTCTATAGAAAATGGTAGATTTGCTGAATTTAAACCAATTGTTGTTGATGGTAAAATTTCTGACGTTGCTGTTGTAAACAGAGGAAGAGAATATAATTCAAGTCCTGAAATTAGAGTTATATCAAGCACTGGTTCTGGTGCTATTGTAAGACCTGTTATAGAGGGAGGATTTGTTATTGATGCTATTGTGACAAATCCTGGTATTGGATATAGCCCTAATACAACCGAAGTTAGAGCATTTCCACGAGGACAAGGTTCAAGTTTTACAGCGAGAGTTAGAAGTCTTACGTTAAACAATCAAAATAGATTTGGTGACTCATTCTTATCTACAAAAGATGGATTATTAAAGTTTAGTCAATTAGGTTACTCACAACAAACAGCACAAAATTTTGAAAATACATTTACAGTTAACCCAAATACAAATGAGTTTAATCAAATAACAGGTCACTCACCAATAATTGGTTGGGCATATGATGGAAACCCAATCTACGGACCTTTTGGATATTCAGATCCTGATAATATTAACTCTGATTTAAAAATAATTAAATCTTCTTACAAATTAGATACAACACAAGTTGTTAATAGACCTACTGGATATACACCAGGATTTTTTGTAGAGGATCATGTGTTTGATGAATCTGGAGATCTAGATATTCATAATGGTAGATTTGGTAAAACACCAGAGTTTCCAAACGGAATCTATGCATATTTTGCTACAGTTGGGTTAGGTACAAACACAAACAAATTAGAGGGTAATTATCCATATTTCATAGGTAATACTTATAGATCACCTTTTATAAAGGAAAATCAATTACTTGATCAAGATTTTGATTTTAATAATTCAGGGTTAAGAAGAAATACTTTACCATATACTGTTGATGAACCTTTTGCTGGAAATGACTTTGTAATTGAATCATATGAAAAAATAAGACAATTATCAGTCATTGAATCAGTAACCAAAGGTGATGTAGATGCTATTACAATATTAAACGGTGGACAAGATTATAAGATAGGTGATTTAACTGAATTTAATGATGAAGAAACTAACGGTTCTGGATTCAAAGCACAAGTAAGTGAAATTGTTGGTATTGGGATATCAAGAATTGATACTAATATAACATCATTTAATAATGCTGTATTTGAATATAATGGAAGTAATCAAGTTACTGGTCATTTCTTTCCATTTATAGAAGTTAATAATCAAGACGCAGTATCAATATCAGGATTAAGCACAAACGTTAAAAATTTAACTGACTCATTCAATGTAGGTGTTTCTACACATAGAGTGAGTTTAGCATCAAGTATGACTGTTGGAAGTGTTGCTGGACTTATTCAAGATGTTATTTTAACTGAAATACCCAATTCACTATCTGTTGGAGGGTCAATTAGAGTTGGATCTGGTAATACTAGTGATACAGAGGAACTAAAGGTATTAGGTATATTCCCTCGTGAAAATGTAGTTCGCATTCAAAGGCATACAGGTATAGCACATACTTTAGGATCAAACGTTGACATATTGAATACTCAAATATCAATACCTGTCGAAACAATTAAATTCAATTCAGAAGTAAATGACCTAATTTATTTTAATGGTCGTCAGTCCGTTGGTATCGGAACAACAATAGGTGGTGCTATTAAAGTTGATACATTTATTGGTGATAAAGTAACTGAGGTTTCAATACCCACAAGGACGATAAGAATACCAAATCATCCATTTAAAAATGGACAAAAATTAACTATTAATAAACGAAATGGTGCAAATAGATTTGACGTTGGTACAACAAATTTAGTTCAAGAATTTAAATTACCATTTTTAGGTACAAATTCAACTGAAGTGTTTGTAATCAATAAAGGTCCTGATAACATAGGTTTAGTTACTTCAAAAGTTGGAATTGGAAGCACAAGCGAAGGATTATTCTTCTATACAAATGGTTCAAATTCTGGTATTAATTCTTCATTATACTTCTTTGAATCTCAGAAAGAACAGGTAAGAGGTGATATTGACAAAATTACTACAACTGTATCTACAAATGTTTCAGCAGCAAATACTACAACTCATAATTTAGTAGAGGGTGATGTTGTAAAAATAAACGTTGTTCCAAACTTAGCAGTTGGAATAGGAACAACAACATCCATTAATTTAAATTATAATTCTGAATTTGATAAGTTAATTATAAATCCTATAACATTCACCGCTAGTAATGTTGAGACTGACCAGATAGACATTCTTGAGCATGGATTTAAGACAGGAGATAAAGTTTTTTATGAGGGTTTTGCAACTGGTTTAAGCACGGGAACTTATTTTGTTAACAGAGTAAGTAGTAGAAGATTCCAACTTTGTGAAACAATAGAAGATTTGAATGTCAATCCTATAAGAATCGCTCCTATAACAGCGAATACTGGTGGTACTCAATCTATTGCTCCTATTAATCCTAGAATTGACGTTGTTAAAAATTCTAAATTAACGTTTGGATTGTCTAGTACAACTTTAGCAAACTTTGATTTTAAGATATTCTACGATAAAAACCTTACAAACGAATATCTAAGTTCACAGGACAGTAGTTCATTTAATGTCGGTACAGCAGGAACAATAGGTATTGGAACAAATAATACAGATCCTATAGGTGCTGCACTCACTGTTCAGTATTCAGAATCTACCCCAGTTACTTTATATTATGGATTGACCAAAGGTGGTTATATTAGTACTGCTGATACTGAAGTTCCTAATTATTCTGAAATAAGATTCATTGATAGTATATACAACGGTGAGTACAAGATATCAAATGTTACAGATGACACTTTTGATTTTTCACCTACAGTTCCTGAATTTTTATCATATACAAAAGATGATTGTGAAAAAATAGAGTATTCAACAAAATCTACATCAGTTCACGGTCCAATCAAAAACTTTAGGATATTATCACCAGGATTTAATTACAAGAAATTACCTCAATTTGAAAAAGTAAGCAGCGCAAGTGGAACTGATGCTAATATAATTGCAACATCAAAAACTATTGGTAGAATTAAAAAGGTTAGAATCGTTGACATTGGATACGAATATTCCTCTGACAAAACACTAGGACCACAAGCATTTATATCTCCAGTTGTAAACATTGATAATCTTGATGTTATCGCATCAGTTAATATTGTAAGTGGTGGTGCTGATTACATGAGCACCCCTAATCTTATCGTATTTAATCCTGCAACAAATACGGTTGTTGATGATGTTTCAATACAAGCATTTTCTCCTAATCAAACAATATCAAAAGTTGATGTCCTTTCCCCTGTTACAGGTTTAGATTCTGTAGTACATAAGATAGTTTCAATCAATAATTCTAATGGTGTTGGTATAAACTCTGTTCAAACAAGCGTTGCAGGAGTTGTAACATGCTTCCTAGAAACACCAATAAATGGATTTGATGAGCAACCTTTTGCTGTTGGGGATGAAATATTTGTTGAGGGTATACAAAGAGTTGGAGAGGCAGGAATAGGTGCTACACAGGGTGGTATATCAACTAACACGACTGTAGATGGAACTGGTTATAATTCAGAAAATTATAATTACTCATTCTTTGATGTTATTGATTACACTGCTGGCACACAATGTATTGCAGTGTTTAGTTTAGCTGGTGTAACAACAAATCCTGGTATCGCTAAAACATTCCAGTCTGGTTATGCAACTCTAGTTAATAAGAAAAAATATCCAGTAATCGAACCAGTACAGACTAGAGGTGTATTTGAGTTAAAAGAAACTTTAATTATTGGAAATATAATTACTGACCTTAAAGTTATTGAGGTGAGAAATGATTATATTAAGATTGACGGAAAATATAAAATAAAAGTTGGTGATAGAATAAAAGGTGAATTAAGTAATGTTTCTGCGGAGATAACAAGTATTGTTGATAATCAAGCTAAATTTACAACTGATTTTTCAAATAGACAAGAGTATGGTTGGTTAGATGACATTGGTAAATTAAATGAGGATTATCAAGTCATACCTGACAATGATTACTATCAAAATTTATCATATACTGTTAAGAGTTCAATTGAATGGGAAAAATTTGTAAACCCTGTAAATAGATTGGTTCATCCATCAGGTCTTAAGAATTTTGCAGATACAACTGTAACATCAAGTTTGAAAGTTGGAGTTGGTGAAGTTAGAGAATCAAACCAGACTGTTGTGTTAGATGTAGGTAATGTTCTTGAACTTAATGATAAACAAAGGGTAGATGCAATTAATAATTTTGATTTTGCAAGAGATTTTGACACAAGAGTTAATGGTTCTAAGTTCTTAACTCTGAAAAATAGAACTCTCACAGACTTTACAAGATGTAAAACAAATAGAGTGTTATTACATGATGATATTAGTCCTAATTTCTCAAGTGATGGATTTGAAAGCACAAACACTGTCATTGAACCATTAGTTGAAGATTTTGCACAATATTTAATTCAAATTGTTGATCCTGATACTGATGATTCACAATTCTCAGAAGTAGTTACAATTACAACAGAGAGTGATGCATTCTTACTTGAAAAAACTACAGACTTCACAACAATTAAATTAGGTGATTTTGAAACTGAAATTTTAACATCTGGAACAAAAAATCTATTATTTGAACCAACAGAGAAATTTACAAGAGACCATGATATTAAATTATTAAAAATAGATTTTAATACTGATTTAACAGGGATTGGTACAAATAGCATCGGACATGTAGACTTAGTGGGTGTTAACACAGGTGTTGGTTCAACCACTATTGGATTTACAACTACAACAATTCTAGAAACACCAACTTATGATTTTAATGCGTTACATGCTTCAATATTTGTTCAGGATCGAGTAACAAAACAAATCAATTACAATGAAGTTGTCGTAGATTTTGACGGTACAGACACAACTATTGCTGAAACTTATGTCGATACAAAATCAGGATTGAGTAATAGTGCTATCGGTATTATAACAGCAACAGTTGAAAATAATTTAGTTAAGTTAAAATGTGAAAATGATAGGGTTAATATCCTTGACATCAGAGCAAATATTGTAGGTTTAGGTTCTACAACCACTGGTATTGGAACATATAGATTTTCAGTTTCGGGACAACCAGCAGGTTCTGAAAGAAGTGCAAGACTACAATCAGGTTATTCAACTGGAACTACAAATCCAATAACTTATGCAACAATTAATAAGTTGATTGACACATCTGTTAAGTCACTTGTAAGAGTTTCTTGTGGTGATACTTCAGCTGTTCATCAAGTTATATCACTTAGAGATGAGGATGATATATTAACAGTTCAATATCCATTCGTATCTGCTGGTTCAACCACTGGTATTGGCACATTTGGAGGTGAAATTAGTGGTAATGATATTAATTTAAGATTCTATCCAGACTCTGAATTTGATTCATTAATTGAAGTTCAATCATACAATCAAATATTATATACTGCTAGTGATTTTGCAAATACACCACCAGACTTAACTTATGGTACAGTGGATCAAAGAGTATTCTTATCAACTTATGATGGTGCTGCTGGTCTAAGAGCAAATAAAAAAGATTTTGTAATACAACATGATGGGGTTCCAATATATTCTAAGACATTCAATCCATCAAATACTGGAACAATTAGTACCTCTACTAGAACTCTGACAATACCAAGTCATTTCTTTAATACAAATGAAGAATTAACTTACACACCAGAATCAACATTCATAGGTGTTGCAGCAACTGCTGTATCAATTGGTGCTACTGCGAATGTGGCAGGTGTAGTAACTACAATATTACCAAGTACTGTCTACGCAAAAGTTCTTGATGAAAATAGATTTGAGTTATATACAAGACCTGAATATGTTGCAACAGGTGCTGCAGTTACATTCACAGGTGTTGGTGGAGGTAATGCTCATAAACTTACAATGAGGAAACCATTAACTAAAACAATTATTGGTTTAGATGGTGTTGTACAGCAACCAATTACATTTACTTCTATTACTCATAATTTCGGAGTATTTGATGGATTTACATATAACAATAATATAGGTATTGGTTTATCACAATTTGTATTAAGTGGTATTAGCTCTATCCAACCAACTGATTTTCTTAAGTTGAATGGAGAATACATGAAAGTAACTGAAGTTGGATTCTCAAGCACTCCAACTGGTACTATTAATGATTCTGCTGATGTATCAGCTGGTATCGCAACTTTACCTGTTGTTAAAGTTGAGAGAGCACAATTAGGAATTGCAGCAACTACACATTCTGCAAATGATGTTGCTAGAATTCATAGAGGTTCCTTTAACATAATTGATAGCACAGTATTCTTTGCAGATCCACCAAAAGGAAATAATCGTTCAAGAAGAGATGAGACTAATTTACCATTCGTCAGAGCAAACTTTAGTGGAAGAACATTCCTTAGATCTGATTATACGACAAATATGTTATTTGATGATATATCTGATAACTTTACTGGAATAGGAAAAACATATTCCTTGACTGTTGGTGGTGCAAATACTTCATCAGGTATCGGATTAGGTAACGGAGTTCTATTCATTAATGGTGTATTCCAAACTCCATTAACAGTTAACAATACTGGAAATAACTATGAGTTTCAATCAGATACAACAGCTGGTATATCAACAGTCATATTTACAGGTATAACATCTACAAATGGTGATTTTATTATCTCAGAATTTGATATAAACCAGAATCAAGTTCCAAGAGGTGGACTTATCGTATCATTGGGTTCAACACCAGGACTTGGATATGCTCCATTAGAAGGAGCGAAGGTAAAAGCATTTAAAGATGCGAATGGTGGAATAACAAGTGTTGTTGGTATAGCAACA
>Ga0208405_1000128_pt1 | contig 12828 bp, 8 predicted proteins | sample ETNtaG_32_FD_185766 | JGI IMG/M metagenome (GOLD analysis project Ga0208405, IMG submission 185766) | Marine microbial and viral communities from oxygen minimum zone, Eastern Pacific Ocean - ETNP201302PF84A (SPAdes) (version 2) | ecosystem: Environmental > Aquatic > Marine > Oceanic ... | reverse complement strand
CTCCTGTTGATTTTTATTCATAAGCATTTCTCCAGCAATATAATTTCCAACAATCTTTGACCTTTTATCAGCCCATGAGTTTGATTTGTCATTAGTCATAATATTTTGTGAAATATCATTAGATTCAACAACAATTACTTTTTCTGTAATCTGAGAATTAAAAAAACCGTTGGCTAACTTAACAAACTGATTTTTTATCCTTTGGTAGTTTTCTAAACCAGCTTTATTTTCTGTTTCATTGGGGTCAATCTTATAGTCATAGAGCTCCTCAGCATAAATATCATCATTCGAAATTGGCTCGGTACTTTTTTTATTTTTCACCCAAACGGTATACCTGTATCTTTCTGATCTAAAACTGTAACCCATTGTTTCTCCAGAAGTTCTTGATCGTCTAGGGTATTGACTAACCGCAAAAATCTTGGATGTAGTTTTTTTACCCTGAATTTGTGGTTTCAAGCTTATACCATCTAAATTTTGAGGGATACCTATATTTGTCATATCACATAAAGTAGGAAAAATATCAACAAATTCAGTTGGTGAGCTTATTTTGTACATCTCATTGACTCTTGGGTCTTTGATTAATAATGGTGAGCGCGTTGACTGCTCAAAATTTGTATGTTTGGTCCACTGGCTATGATCTCCAAGATGAAAACCATGATCACCCCAAATAACAATAATTGTATTTTTATCTAAGCCTTTTTCTTTAAGCTTGTCAATTAGCTTTCCTATTTGGGCGTCAATATAACTTGAAGCAGCATAATATCCATGAATCAATTTTCTTTGGAAATCGTCTTCTAAAATCAAAAGATTTTCCTCATTGTGTGGGTAGTCTGTTTCAGGTGTATGATAAGAATTTATTTCCCATCCAGCCTTGTAAGCGATATCAACAGGATATTTAGACTTTGTTCTAAATTCCGCTAGCTTAATTTCATTTGGGTCATATAAGTCCCAATATTTTTTTGGTGCAACAAATGGCATATGTGGTCTAATGAATCCCACAGCAAGAAAAAATGGTTGTGAAGTGTCCATATTTTCTAATAACTCAAGGCTACGATTAGCAATTGCGCCGTCCATATATGCACCATCAGGTACGTCGGCACTTTCATATGGTGGCTTAAAAATATCAGTAGTATATTTGTTTAAACCACCCTCACTAATGCCCTTTGAAATCCCTTCTTGTCTTAATTGAGACACTTTTGCTCTAATTTCATCACTTTGGTAGAATCCATTAGCGGGGAAACTATATCCATCAGAAAATGTTAGTTGTCGCTGTGTAATAAATGGAACAGACCATGAGGGCTTGTCTTTAAAATTGTCAACGCAACGATTATCATATATCTTACCAATACCTATTGTCTGATAGCCATTTTGTTTGAAATACTGCGGAATAGTTAAAATATCAGGATTCATATCTCTCATTCTTGTTCTTAAATCCCAAACTCTTGTCTTGTCAGGTCTGAGACCGGTCATTAAACTTGCCCTTGATGGGCCGCATATTGCTTGCTGAGTATGATTATTTAAAAAAACAGTTGATGATTTTGATAATTCATCAATATTTGGCGTGACAGCAAATTCATCACCAAAACTCCCAATACTTGGCTTCAAATCGTCAACAGCAATAAATAAAACATTCATTTTTTCTTGGGCCTGAGTATAGACAGAAAGTGATGAGAAAAGTAAAGCGGATAATACAATTGATTTAAGGCAGGCTGCTCTATTCATAATTAGATAGGTTTTAATTGTCTTAAATATCATTAAAATTTAATTATTATCATAACTTTATATTGATATATAATAGCTATGAACAAAATAAACCTAATAATTATAATTTGTTTACAATTTATTTTTAGAATTGAATCTCAAAACTATAATCCCAATTTATTTTTAAAAAATTATTCAGGGGATATGATAATCACTACACAAGTTAAAGCGGAAAGAAATAAAGCTATTCTTAGGGGAACAGAAGCAAAGAAAAATAGAGATTTTGTTTTAGAAAATTACAATGGCATTCAACCCTCAATTTATCCAGCATGGGATGAAGGATTCTGGCCAAAGAAAAAACCAAAGTCATTAGATGACTTTAATTTTGAAACCAAGTTTTTTGACGAATTAGTAAACTGGGGGGTAGAAAATGACTTTCATGTAATGCATCACTGTTTAATCTTTCCTAATAAATATTTTCCACAATGGTTTTCAAAAACTAGCTACTCAGCTAGTGAACTAGAATATATTCTTGAAAAATTCATTGTAGAGGTTTTAAACTCAAACAATAATAAAGATAAGGTTGATGTATTTAATGTTATCAATGAAATTTTTGCTATGGGCAAATCTGGAAAGTATAGAGTTTCTGGTAATGAAAAAGAAGATTGTAAATGGATGGACATGGGTTTTGAAAAAGATAATTCGGGTCTAGTTGGTGAACAGAATATCAATAATGAACACCCCATTTTTGTTAGAAGAGTTTTTGAAATTGCCTCCGAACTAACAGATGCCAAATTAGAAATACGAGATTTTAATATTGCATTTGGAGGAAAAAAAGCTGATGGTTTATATCAACTTGTAAAACATTTAAAAAACTCAGGGGTTAGAATTGATGCCGTGGGCTTTCAATGTCATTTAAATGTAGGAATAAATTATAACTATGAAAACCTTAAAAAAAATATTAAAAGGTTCATAGAGTTAGGTGTTGAAGTTTATATTACAGAACTAGATGTAGGATTAAATCTATGGGGACAAGGCGGTAATCACAAAAAAGTTTCAGATGTAATTACATCTCAAAGTGATTGGAATAAGTTTTTTGAAGAACAAAATAAAATATATTATAACTTGGTTAAAACTGCAAAAGAATCAGGAGTTAAACTTATAAGTGATTGGGGGTTCAGAGATGATATTCCTTATGGTGGTTGGCGAAAAGATCAAAAGGCATGGATGGTTAATAAAGACTACTCTAGAAAGGGAGCGTACTACGCAGTTCTAAAAGCACTTTATGACGCAGAACAAACTAAAAAATAAAATCTTTCGGAATAGTTTTACTGGAAATGTATAACGGGTGCATTGGAGTTTTTAAAGTATTTAAGCATAAAGCTTTTGCTTGCTTATCCCTTAATTTTGTTTTTAACCAATCAGGTATTTCAATGCTGAACCCCCATGCACAATAAATGGTTTTACAATTATTAATCGCAATATCTATATAGTGTAAACTCTTTGGGTCAGGCATATAATTTGATTTTAACTTTTTTAAAATTTCAAAAGGCTTCTTATTTATATCACTGCAGAGATTTACAACATTGAGTCCACCATAATTCCAACTTTTCGTAAAATTAATACATCTGTTTATTGTTCTATCATTTAATTTATCATCCGCAATAGAGGGGTTAAGCATAATCCAAGTTGCTACAGGTTTTGAAGACCAAGATCTCGACAGGAAATATCTTTTGGTTTTTTTTGAGTTAAATTTGGCAGTTCCCTTCATCAGAGAATTGAAAAATCGTTGTAGGGGTCTAAGGTTCTAATTAATCCATCCTCGTCGTATTGAATTTCAGCAATTTTAATAGATCTTAAATGCGTAACGCCTTTTGAAAGTGAAGAGTCATGATAAAATAAATACCATTTATCCTTAAATTCACAAATTGAATGGTGAGATGTCCAGCCAACAACAGGATTTAAAATTTTTCCTTTGTAAGTAAATGGACCATAAGGGCTCTCGCCAATTGCATAGCAAATAAAATGTGTGTCTCCGGTTGAATAAGAAAAATAATATTTACCATTATACTTATGTACCCATGCTGCTTCAAAAAAACGTCTGTCGTTATCACCAGCTAATAGTAATTTACCTTTTTCGTCAAGTATTTGTATTTCCCTTGGTTTTTCAGCAAATTCTAATAAATCAGGTGACATTTTTGCAACAAAAGGTAAAAGAGCAGGCTCATCATCATTTGGAATAAAAGCGGTAGGGCTTGCAGCATTCTCAGCGTTAAAAACCCCAGTTCTCCACCTTTGTAATTGGCCACCCCAAAGACCTCCAAAATACATATAATATTCTCCATTTTCGTCTTTATAAACAGCAGGGTCTATCGAGAAACTTCCTTCAATTGGTTTATCCATTGGGGTAAACGGGCCCTGTGGGTTTTCACCAATTGCAACACCAATTCTAAAAATACCTTTATAATCTTTGGCTGGAAAAAATAGATAATATTTTCCATCCTTCTCGTTTGCATCTGGTGCCCACATTTGTTTTTCAGCCCATTTCACATCATCTACATGTAATGCAACTCCATGGTCTTTGACAGGACTATCTACGTCCTCCATTGAAAATACATGATAGTCCTCCATAGCAAAATGACTTCCTAAATCATCAAATGCATCACCAGCATCTATATCATGTGAAGGATAAATGTAGATCTTACCATCAAAGACATGCGCAGATGGATCAGCAGTATAAAGGTGAGTAATAATGTGTGGGGATATTGACCTTTTATTTAAATCTTCAAAATCAATATGGTCGATACTATTTTCTGGCATTGAGTTCTTTAACTTTTTCTTTTTTTCAATAAATCTTGCTCAATCTCTTCTTCCATATTTTTATCAATAACATAAAAGAATAACAAGGCAGCTGCAACTAAAAAAGGAATTGAAGGAAATATACTAACCAGCATTTTGGTCCCCAGAATCGCTGACTCAGTTTGTTCACCAACATTATTTGGTACATAACCATAATTACCTAGGATTTGTGCTACCAGTGCACCACCTATACTTAGGCCTAGTTTTAGACCAACCATCATAGCTGAAAAAATAATAGCAGTTGCTCTTCTATTATTCCTCCACTCAGAATAGTCGGCAACATCGGCAATCATTGCCCATAATAGGGGTATTGTTATTCCATAAAAAAATCCATGCAGAATTTGAGCACCAAAAATAAGATTTATAGCATCTTTGGAAAGAAAATAAAATGCAATGATAAATAAAGTAGATATAAAAAGAAAAACTCCAAAGACATTTCGTTTTCCATATTTATCTGCTAATATTTTAGATAATCCAATTCCAATAATCATGAATATAATGCCTCCTGCATTAAATAATCCAAAACCTGCAGAGACAGCATCATTCCCAAAAAAGTTAATCCCTATATTAGACAAAAAATCAAGTATTGGAGAAATAAAATCACTTAATGAATTTTTTGAAACATAATTCTCAAAATAATAAACATAAGCCCCTCCTTTCATTGCAAGAGTTGTAAATTGTAAAATGGTAACTGTTAGCATTATAAGCCAAGGAATATTTTTTATTAGATCTTTTAAATCATCAATAAGACTTGTCTTTTCCTCAGGGTCAGGAACAATTCGCTCCTTAGTTGTTAAAAAGGTGATTAATAAAAGTATAGTGCCTATAATTGCCAACCATGTCATAGTTATCTCAATACCAAGAGCTTTATCTCCACCTCCAGCATAGTTAATTATGGGTAACATAAATACTTGAACAAAAAACTGAGCAAACATTACCGCAACAAATCGGTATGCAGAAATACTATTTCTCTCTTTCATGTCCCCAGTAATTACCCCGCTTAAAGCTGAGTAAGGCAAATTACTTCCAGCATAGAGTAATAATAATAAAGTATAAGTTACGACTGCATAAATAACCTTGCCGTTATAAGAAAAATCAGGTGTGGTAAATGCTAAAACTGAGGTAACACCCAGTGGAATTGCTGTCCACAAAATCCATGGTCTAAACTTTCCCCATCTGCTATTAGTTCTGTCTGCCAGGGCACCAACAATAGGGTTGAATCCAAATGCAGCAACAGTACCAACTATAAAAATTATTGCAGTAGCATCTTCAGAATTAAGACCATAAATATCAGTATAGAAATAAGCTAGGTAAGTAATTAGCGTTTGAAAGACTAAATTGGCAGAAAGATCACCTAAACTATAACCTATTTTTTCTTTAATTGATAAGGCTTTTTGATGTGTCATTTTTTAATTTTTATATCCATAATGGCGTCATAAGCTAATTTTTTATTATAATCTCTATCAAAAAGAAGAGGGTAGTCTACTCTATTTCTTATCGGATTGTCATTTCTCCATGTATATTTATCTGTTGTACCCCAAAAAGTAACCCTACTTATTTTATCACTATGCTTAACAAATAATTTGAAAATATCTTGATATCTTTTTGTCAATTTTTTTTCTATATTCTTTGGTAATCCATTTTCATAAGGATTCCACTTTTTATCTCCTTCAAATTTTTTAAACTCATCCCGATTTATCCCTGCAAGAGCCCAAGGATTGGGAATGACCGTTATATCTAATTCGGTTATCATTACATCAACACCCGTTGACGCTAATTCAATTATTGTCTCCTCAATTAATTCAATACTAGGAAAATCTAGATCCCAATGGGCTTGAATACCTACTGCATCTATCCTAATTCCTTTATCCTTTAAAGATTTAATTATCCTAATGGCACCCTTTCTCTTGTCAGGTTTGTAAAGATTATAGTCGTTGTAAGCAAGGGCAACATCAGGGTCGATTTCATTTGCAAATTTAAATGCCTTTTCAATATAATTCTCGCCCATCATTTCAGAAAATACGGTCTTACGCAAAGACCCATCATCTTCTAAAGCTTCATTAACAACATCCCACATATCAACTTTTCCACTATAGCGTTTTACCAATGTTGTAATATGTTTTTTAACATGATTTTCAAAGGTTATTTTATCCCTAATATCGTAAACATAACTAGGAACCTGATTGTGCCATAACAAGGTGTGGCCTAATAAATACATGTCATTATCCTCTGAAAATTTGACAATTTCATCTGCGTTTGAAAATGTATACTCATCAAAGTTTGGATGAATATGCATCCACTTCATTGAATTTTCAGGTGTTAAAGCATTAAAGTCACCTTGGACAATTTCAATTATTTTAGAATCTTTATCTAAAATCTGGTAATCCTCCTGATTTATAACAGCTCCGACAAAAAATAAACTACTAAACTTTTCTTTAAGACTGATATTGTTTTGAGCACAAGCAAAAAATTGAAAAGAAAGTAAATAGACTAAAAATATTTTTTTCATATAACATGATTTAAAGTTTAAATATAACAAAAAAAAGGGCACTCTTTTGAATGCCCTTTTTAAGGTTTCATAATTAAATCAGGGTAATTATTTTACAACTAACTTAAAGTTTTTAGTTCTAGAATTATTCCCTTCAATATTAACTATATAAACAGCACTACTTAAGTCAGATAAATCAATTGACTCTGAAGTTTGATTTAATTTGTTATTTAAAACTTCCTGACCAAGCATGTTATAAATTTGAATATTGGATAGAACTTCAGTTGAAGTTATTCTAAGAATATTAGTGTCTTGATTAAATGTATACTCAATATTATCTAATGTAAAGTCTTCATTACTCATCGTGCTTGATGTAACGGAAACATTATCAATATTTAAAATATACATATCAGTAACACCATGATGTCTAAGTCCAATATATACTAAGTCACCTGTTGCTGCAGAAATATCTAATGACCTGTTGGCCCACGACCCACATGCATCACCTGAAATTGTTTCGGTGTAACTAACCGAACTACCAACTAAGTCACTATAGTTATTTGATGACCCCACATAAACCGAATAATTTTCATTACACCAACTAGCATCGAATCCTCTAACTTCCCACTCCAACAAAGCATCAGTGTGGTTAGTTAAGTCTATTGGTCCCATGATTACCCAGTTATCAGGTGTCAAAGGTCCTACACCATTTATATAGGATGCTGAGTTAGCTGATAAATCGGCTGTGTCAGCGTCAAATGCTTGATAAAACCAGAAATTACCATCTCCATCATTATCGTTAAATGTTTGACAGCTAGTCCATGCAACAGGATCATTGAAATCATTTAGATAAGGAAGAGAATAACTGCTTGGGCATGTAGTGGTTGTATACGCATCAGGCCCATCTCCATTGTTGTCTGGATTCTGTTCCCATTCGGAATAATTATCTCCACAAATAGATCTTATTGTAAAGTAGTATGTAGTACTTGGCTGTAAACCTGTCATGGTGTGAGGAAATGCATCAAACTCATAAATAGTTGCAGTACCATCTCCTGCTGTAAACGTTGAGGTACTATACTCAATTTGATATCCAGTGACACCATCTTGGTTTGTACCATCAAAATTTACTCCGTCGCCTGTCATTGACCATGTGGTAATAACTGGAATTGGACATTCATCAGGTTCCTGAGTAGTTTCTTCAGAAAATAAAATTTGTTGAATATCAACAATCCCCGCTGATGCAACGACTCCATCCCCAGGATTTTCAACTAGCTGAAGCCACCAATTTGCTTGAGTGCCATTCCAATTTGTTAAATTAGTTAAGTCTAACTCATATGTTTGTACAACACCATCATTTGCAACCATATCTACCGTTGAATACTCATTTCCACCACTTGGTGAAACAAGGGTTAGCTTATTCTTTGGTGAGTTATTTACCAATGTTATAAGAGCATATTTATACACATCAGCATCAACGCTATACAATCCTGTTTGCTCTAATTTTGGATAAGGGCTCTGAGCAGCAATATCTAAATTTAATTCACCGGCTACAGGCTGTGTAACTGTAACGCCATTGACACCAGAAAAACCTTCACTGTCAGTAGTGTCATCAAATGTATAATCAACTCTTGGAATAGCTGGAATTGCGTCTACAATTTCAATATGGTCAATTAAAATATCACCTGCAAAAGTCTCATTATTGATTCCATTACCTTTTTTAAACCTAAAAGTGATTTCACTAAGAGTTCCAGTCCAAATTGAATTTGCGCCTACATTTATGTAATGGGTTACAAAATCTGAATCATTAGCACTAAGCGTTTCAAAATTTACAAAGCATCCACACGTACCACTTGGTGGGCCCAAGATTGCCTGCATTTTATTGTTTGCAGTTTCATTTTTCATTGTAATGGCAATAAAACCACCTAAAGAGGTATCAATCCCTGCATCTGCATTTTTAAAATTTGAGTTTGCAGACTCTGCATTGCCGTCTCCATCAGAATCATTCAAGGTAAATGTAACGTAAGTATCACCAATGGTTAATGAAGCATAATTTTGTGCAACAAAACCATGATCAACACCATTAAAATCCCATGGTGGAGGATTCTGAGAAAATAAATTTATATTATAAAACAACAAAATAGCTGTTAGATTGAAGTAAAGTTTATTCATATTATTTTTTTTAATTTGTTAATTCAATTTAGTGATTTTATTTGGAAATGGATACATCGTCTAACAAATAGGTAGTCCCAGCTGTCATAAACCAAAACTTAACTCCATTTTGCTTACTCTTACTTTTAAGATTAAAAGTGTGAGTATACATAGTCCAATCTTCAGTTAGAATAAAGTCTTTACCTTGGAAGCTCCCCTGAACATCAGACTGAATAACAAGTTTAATTTTAGCATTTCCACCTGCATTTTTAGCATAAAAGGAAACTGTGACACTTTCACCAACATTACCTTTAAATTTTTGATTAAATTGTGTGCTTAAAAACCAGCCTTTATCTCCGAGCTTCTGAGTTTCAACTTTTAGAGCCTTGGTACTTCCAGGGTTGGTATCAAAATCCTCAATCGAAAATATAGCTTGAGCGCCATTTTTAGCCTGGTTGTTCCACCACCAAAACTTTCCCTCTGGACTAACTCCTTCTATATTGGAGTTTTTTAATTCCAAAGTTGTTTGGGAAAATATTGAAGAAAAACTAAAAACTAAAGAGAGTATAAAAACAGATAATATATTTTTTTGATTCATAATGGTTAATTAAGTATTATTATACAAATTTAAAAAACTAAACTAATTGACAGAAAAACTACTTTTTTATAAATCTAAGTGTTCTTGATTTTCGCTCAAAAGAGTCTTTAATTCTCAAAAAATATATGCCGGGCTTGAGAGATGAAATATCCATAATCAATGAACTATTTTCTTCAGAATTTAATTTTAAAAATGTATGTTGCTTTCCAAGCAGATCAAATATGGCTAGTTGACTTTCTGATGAAATATTTTTCAGTATGATTAACTCACTAGCTGGATTTGGAAATAAAATAATATTTTCAATATTCCCTAAAATATTATCATCAATTGACATGGTTGAGCCCACATACTCATATGCCCCAATATCTAAAATATTGTTGTCATTTTGGAAATCAACAGCAGGAGAACCATACGGCACCAAAGAGAAATCATCAATGTAATAATCTCCACCACCAACACCATTTTCAACTGCTGGGCCTTTTACGTATAAAAATAAATTATAATCAGACTCATACACATGATCTGCTGTCAATAAAACCCATTCATTATCACTTGCTTGCACTGGCTCATTTAAATTATAATAGATATTGTTGTCTGTATCTTTTATTGTTAGCTGTGAAGTCCCAGAGACACCATCTGCTAATTTCACCCAAACATAAAAAGTGTATGTCTCACCAACCTCTAACAAATTATTTAAAATTATTCTTGGACTATGCCAATTGGCAGTTCTATTTGTAGTCAATAAGCTTTTTTCACCAGAATATGATTGTAAATCAGTTGTCTCGACCGATGAGCCAAATTCAGTCCAGCCGCCTGTTGCATTTTCAAAACTTGTTGAGGATATGCTGTTGCCCACATCAGGTCGTAGATTTCCGTTTATATCATATACCGGACTATAACTTGGATTACCATTATCTATTGCGGGTGAATCTGGACTTAAAGAAAAATCGGTTCCTGTTAAATCGATTGGTCCGTTTACTACTGTTGGAGCTGAAACAAAAATTGGGTCAACATTGATAAAGTTATTTGACTCTGTTGCTGGCCATGCATAAGTTCCATTAACAATTATATTGTCTACAGCTATTCGAGTACCTGTAACGTTATTAAGAGCCAAAGCCGAAAACTCATTATCTCTTGTTACTATTATATTATTTACGACCGTTGCATTCTTAACATTATTAGCTTTAATTCCTCCAACTTTTTGCCCTCTGTGGGCAGGGTTACCGTCAGCAACTGAGAGGTCTTGAATTATTTCATGAACACCATTAAAGAAGATAGTGTTATTTTGATAAATAGCGGAAGCAGATTGTGAATGATCAAAATTTATCCCATTTTTTCCATTGTTGACACATAAATTATTTTCAAATAAAAATGTTCCATTATAATCTGGGTCACTTCTAGTAACATAAATTCCCTGACCATCAAGAATGTTATTATAGGTAGCAGTACCATAATTTGGATTTGTGTTTCCTGAATTGTCTGGGAGCTGAGTTACATAAAATGGTATTCTATTCCAATTATTATAAACGATATTACCCCTAATAATCATTTTAATATCATCTGAATTATCTCCACTAACAGAAATTGATTCAGCAAGTACTATTGCGCTAGAAGCAGATGAGGTCCACCAATTTGAATTGTATACAATATTATTTTCAATCAATATGTGATCACTATCATTAAACCTTATGGCCGAGCCTGGTGTGTCATGAACAATATTGTTTCTAATAATTATATTATGATGAGCACCATATCCACCCCAAATTCCTTTACCACCAAAATACGTGTTTGTGTAATTTGTTGAATCATCTCCATCCTCTGCCATTTGAATCTTATAATTTCTGTCTGCAATGGCCATGTCATAATTTATTGATTGTGATGGGCCCTCAACTTCAAAGCCCTCGATTATTATGTAATCCATACCATTTGAGATAACAATACCTCCTCTTCCATCAAATTGTATTTTTGGAGTATGACCTGGATAGTTTCTCAAGGTTATATAGGCATTTTGAGTTCCCGATTTATTAATTGTTACAACATGTGGATTGTTCATGTTTGTATTAGTGGATGGATCTACTGTGCCATAATTATTATTTTGATAAAGACCATCCATTACATAGACCGTACCTCCGGGATTTACCATGGATATTCCCTTATCAATGGTTTTAAATGGAGATGAATAAGTGCCAGCATTTGAATCTGAACCTAAATCAGATGAAATATAATAGTCCTGAGAAAAGGCTAGTGCTGACGCTAATAAAAGATTCATAATTGTACAATATCTTATTATATTTAAAACTTTTGTTCTATTCACTTTGGTCATTATTTATAATCTTTATGAACGGGTCTTTATTAACAAAATCCCTCATAGCTTTTAACTTTTGACTATATTTCTCTATTAGTTCTTTGCTTTCAACTTCATTGGAAATATCTATATTTTGTCCTTTATCAGACTTCATATCGAACAGCATATTTCCAAGTATATTACCTCTTTCCCAAAACTCAGTGTATGAAAAGTTATCGTCTATAATTGTCTCGCCTTGTTTGTATCGAGTGTATATTTCGTCTTTTAGCATGTAAGTGGAATTTTTTAAAACAGGAACTAAACTTTCACCGTGTATATATTCTGGGGGGATTATTCCTGCTAGTTCACAAAGCGTAGGATAGATATCAACTAATTCAGTGAATGAATTTGCTTTTTTGTTCTTTTCATATCCTGGTGCTGAAATAATAAGTGGTATTTGAACTCCTTCGTAAAATGTACTGTGCTTTTCCCAAAAACCGTGTTCACCTAAGAAGTACCCGTGGTCGCTCCAAAGTACTATAGTTGTATTTTCTCTTAGTTCCAATTCATCAAGTGCATTAATAAGTTCTCCAATCATTGCATCCATATAGCTGACACTGGCATAATATCCTTGAATTAATTCCTTTGATAAGTTTTCGTCTAAAACACCTTGAGCAGGAATACCGAGATAATTTTTTCTTAGGTAAGCAGAATTGTGCTGTGCCTCTATTGCAATATCAGGTGAATTTA
>Ga0208405_1000127_pt1 | contig 12866 bp, 15 predicted proteins | sample ETNtaG_32_FD_185766 | JGI IMG/M metagenome (GOLD analysis project Ga0208405, IMG submission 185766) | Marine microbial and viral communities from oxygen minimum zone, Eastern Pacific Ocean - ETNP201302PF84A (SPAdes) (version 2) | ecosystem: Environmental > Aquatic > Marine > Oceanic ... | reverse complement strand
ACAAAGGGCGGGCATCGGTATCAACGCAGGCCGAATCCGTGGCATCAACAGTAAAATCAGAGGCGGAGAAGTTCAACACACAGGTGTTGTACCATTCCTTAAAAAGTTTGAATCGACTGTCAGATGCTGTACACAGAATGGAATTCGTGGTGGCTCAGCAACTGTCCACTTCCCAATCTGGCACCAAGAAATCGAAGACATAATTGTCCTTAAGAACAACAAAGGTACAGAGGACAATCGCGTAAGGAAACTTGACTACTCCATCCAGATTTCAAAACTTTTCTATGAGCGTTTCATCCAGGATGGAGAAATTAGCTTATTCTCACCGCATGACGTACCGGGTTTGTATGATGCTTTTGGTACTGATAGATTTGACGATCTCTATGTGGGTTATGAATCAGATGAGTCTGTTCCAAGAAAGGTTATCGGTGCTCAGAAATTGATTCTTGATCTTCTGAAAGAACGTGCAGAGACTGGACGTGTTTATATCATGAACATCGATCATTGTAACTCTCACTCATCCTTCAAAGACAAGGTTGAGATGTCCAACTTGTGTCAAGAGATCACTCTTCCGACATATCCTCTGAATCATATTGATGATGAGTATGGTGAGATTGCACTTTGTATTCTTTCTGCTATCAATGTTGGTAAAGTCAAGTCTGATGAGGAACTTGAAAACCTTTGTGATCTTTCTGTACGAGGACTAGAAGAACTCATCGATTATCAGAAGTATCCTGTAAGGGCAGCAGAAATCGCTACAAGGGCGCGTAGATCACTTGGTATTGGTTTTATTGGTTTGGCACATTATTTGGCAAAACTTGGATATAAGTATGGTGATCAAGAGGCATGGGATGCTGTTCATGGACTTGCTGAGTCTTTCCAGTATTACCTTTTGAAGTCCTCTAATCAAATTGCTAAAGAGAAGGGACATTGTGAATACTTTGGGCGCACTAAGTACGCTGATGGAATTCTTCCTATTGATACATACAAAAAGGACGTAGATGAAATTTCTTCTCAAGAACTTCAACATGATTGGGAATCTCTTAGGGCATCTATCAACGAATTCGGATTACGGCACAGCACGCTGTCCGCACAGATGCCTTCGGAGAGCAGTTCCGTTGTGTCAAACGCAACTAATGGAATTGAACCACCTCGTGACTTCTTGTCCGTTAAGAAGTCAAAGAAAGGGCCTCTTAAGCAGATTGTTCCGCAGTATAACTCACTGAAGAACAACTATACTTTGCTCTGGGATATGCCTAACAACAAAGGTTACATTAATGTTGTCGCAGTAATGCAAAAGTTCTTTGATCAAGCAATTTCTGGTAACTGGAGTTACAATCCAGAGCATTATGATGATAATGAAGTCCCAGTGTCCGTCATGGCACAAGACTTTTTAACTACATATAAGTACGGTTGGAAAACCTCTTATTACCAGAACACAAATGATCTAAAGTCTGATGAAGTAGAGGAAGACAAAGAAAAACTGAATAACCTGTTAGAAGAATTAGAACAAGCCGAGGAGGGAGAGTGTGAATCCTGTGCAGTTTAAGGTTTCATCAATAGAAGACAAGAAAACAGAAGTCAAAGGGATGACTGTTTTCAATACAGAACAAGTAGATACCAAAAAGCAACCTATGTTTTTTGGAAAACCTCTGGGAGTCCAGAGGTATGACTCTTACAAGTATCCGGTGTTTGATAAACTGACTACTCAACAACTTGGATACTTTTGGCGTCCAGAAGAAGTATCTCTACAGAAGGATCGCGGAGATTATCAAACTCTTCGTCCAGAACAAAAGCACATCTATACTTCAAATCTGAAGTATCAGATTATGCTTGATTCTATTCAGGGTAGGGGCCCGGGAATGGCATTCATTCCTTATTGCTCTCTTCCTGAATTAGAAGCATGTATGGAAGTCTGGGGATTCATGGAAATGATCCACAGTCGTTCTTACACTTATATCATCAAGAACGTCTATTCCGATCCCTCAGAGGTATTCGATAAGATTGTCACTGATCAGCGTATTCTAGAGCGTGCTAGTAGCGTTACAGAAGCATATGATGACTTCATTAATAGTGCTCAAACTTGGGGTACTGGTAATATGTGGAGTAAAGAGTTCAGAGATTCTCCCACAGCACAATGGGAGATTAATGATATCAAGCGTAAACTTTATAGAGCAGTTGCAAACGTAAACATTCTAGAGGGAATTCGATTCTATGTTAGTTTCGCTTGCAGCTTTGCATTTGGCGAACTTAAACTTATGGAAGGATCCGCTAAGATTATCTCGCTTATCGCCAGAGATGAGAACCAGCACCTTGCAATCACTCAAAATATCCTCAACAAGTGGAGAGCAGGTGATGATCCAGAAATGAAGCAGATCATGAAGGAAGAGGAGGAATGGACATATAAGATGTTTGATCGTGCTGTCAATGAAGAAAAGCGTTGGGCAGACTATCTCTTTAAAGACGGTTCAATGATTGGACTTAATGATAAACTCCTACAGCAGTATGTTGAGTGGATTGCCAACCGTCGTCTCAAATCGATTGGACTGTCTCCTCAATATGATATTGCTGCTTCTGCTAATCCTCTGCCATGGACTCAACATTGGATCTCTTCTAAAGGACTTCAGGTTGCTCCTCAAGAGACAGAGGTAGAGTCTTATGTTGTAGGTGGTATCAAACAAGATGTTAAAAAGGACACATTCAGTGGTTTCCAACTCTGATTAATGCTATACATAGGGAGAATAACTCTCCCTATGATGCCAAAGAATAAACTTGAAAAAGAAGAATTTAAGATTCGTGTCTTAAAACTGAAAAATGAGGTAGAGGGGGAACCGTCTACTGTTTGGCAGGGAGAGAAAGATCTTGCTCATAAATATTTGAACAAGATCCTTGATATCATTGATGAGTATCGATATTGATTATGAGAATCCCTGGTATTTTAAAGGAGCACCTTTTTTATCTGAGAATATTGACGATAACTTCGGTTTTGTCTACCTCATTACTAATCTATCAAATGATCGACAGTACATCGGTAGAAAATACTTCTGGCAGTTTAGAACTCCAAGAGGTAAAAAACGAAAAGTAAAATCTGAATCTGACTGGAAAAAGTATTATGGTTCTTGTCCGGAACTTAAAGAAGACATTGACAAATTCGGTAAGCAAAATTTTAGCAGAACTATTATCAGCGTTCATAAGACGAAGGGCAAAACTAATTTTGAAGAAACTAGACAACTCTTCGTCAACGGAGTCCTTACAGAATCCCTTGACAACGGAGTTCCAAAGTTCTACAATAGTAACATCCTCAGCAGATACTTCCGAAAAGACTACTATGGAAACGACGGACGTAGTAATGCAGGCTCGTAACTGGGCAATTACGCATATCGAAGAAATGGCAAAAAATGAATCCGTTGATCAAATTTATGATAGACTTGCAATGATGGATGAATGGTACGAGTGGTTCGATCTTGACAAAATGGATGGAATGGACTATATTGTACTCGAAGACACAACTCGGAGTTCTGAATCAGAGATCTGAGTCTTCTCCTTTGTCTCAGTAGCTCAGTGGATTAGAGCAACTGCCTTCTAAGCAGTCGGCCGTAGGTTCAAATCCTACCTGAGACGCCTCGCGGAGTTAGTTCAGAGGTAGAACGCTATCCTTCCAAGTTAGATGTCGTCGGTTCGATTCCGATACTCCGCTTTCCTTTTTTAGGAACATGAAACCAGTTGAAATTCTTCTACTTATATCAGAGTTAGAAGGTTCTTATCAACACACCAAGAAACTTGGTTTTGAAGAAGACAGAGATGTCCTCAGAAAAATGTGTGATAAGTATCATAAACTGTATTTTAAACTAAAGAAGGAACAAAAAAACAATCCTCTATAGCTCAGCTGGTAGAGCAGGTGACTGTTAATCACCCTGTCCCTGGTTCGAGTCCAGGTGGAGGAGTTCGACGGGGAATGAGCTCGCCCGCGACGGTGCTAACCACACTGTGATTGAGAGTTGGTTACTCTCTTGCTCCATTACAAACTGTCAGAATGTTGGGTTTAAATGCCCCATAGCAAGCACTCGGATAAATGTAATGTTTTGCTTGATTAGCTCAGCGGTAGAGCATCTCGTTTACACCGAGGCGGCCGGCGGTTCGATCCCGTCATCAAGCATTCCCATCAGGAGGACTATGAAAAATGATTATTGTACGTTGCAAAGAATGCAACACAGAAATTTGTAGTAATACTAAAACTCAAGTCTGTGGTTGCCCTAACATGATGACTGTGTTAGGTGATAAAGTTTCTGCTCAGGATCTTAGCAAAATTGTTATGATTAATTCTGATAAGAAAAAGTTATCAAATAATGTTCTCTCTAATCAAGATCTTGCAGATCAAGAAAAAAGAAGAAAGCGCAAGGTTCGCAAAATGACTTATGAAGAAAGATAATAATCCATTTGAATCTATAAAAATTTATCATAATATTTTAACTGAAGATGAAAGAATAATCTTACTTAATGATTCAAAACCTCTTTTACAGAAACTTCAATCTTTCCCTGCATTGCAAACTCAAGCAAATCTTCATTTAGAGAGTCAAAATATTTTTAATATTATTGAAAAAGTAGCAAATAAATGCGGAATAAATGCACCAGTTGATAAATCATGGGCAATTTATCTTGATAAAGAAATAGCAAAAGAAACATGGCACTCACACTCCGAATCTTTTTCTGAATATAGTATTTGTTATATGATAGATAATCCCGAAGGTTTTGGAACGTGGTTTAGATTTAAAGATATAGTTTACAAACCAGAATGTCCAACAAACTCTGCAATAATTTTTTCTTCTAGATTAGAACACACCGCTCCTGCAAATGCGAAAAAACCGAGGTATAGTTTAGCAATTGATTTTGAAAACGACAAAATAAATATTCAATATCAATAATGAAAAAAGTTTGGGAAGTTTGGAAGTATGCCATCGGAAGTTTCAGTGATGACAAAACAGCTCCTTACGATAATTACGTTGCTGGCATACGCACCATTATATTTGTTAGTTACATGGTTACTAACGCTTTTATTGTATCTGGAGTCATAAGACACTGGAACGATAACGAACGGAAAGTTGGCAGAGTGGTTTATTGCACCAGTCTTGAAAACTGGAGAGGGTAACACCTCCGAGGGTTCAAATCCCTCACTTTCCTTGACTTTTGTCTTTGTATCAACATGCTACATTCTACAGAGAATATTTTGTTTCTATATACAATTATACCTGCATAAAAATATTGGTTCTCTTTTATCTTCTTGTCCTGATATTTGTTGCATTAATTTTAACAGGTGGTTATAATTCCACCATGCGACTTGTTGCATATATTGATCTTAATGTCAGGTACTCTTTTATTAAATTGAGATCATACTTCTTGATGATAAAACTTAGATCTCAACTTATGAAAGACAGAAAACAATTACTCAAGGAGCAAAAGAAGAATGTCTGATGAACAAACATCTTTGTCAGTTGATACTAAGATATGCCCAAAGTGTGGCGCTACATGGATAGGTGGGCAACATTATTGGAGTGGAACTGGAAAGATGGGAAATGAATTAGATCTTGCAGGTTTGGTATGTAATAACTATGGAGATGAAACCTGCATAAACCCTTGCATTGGTATGGAAGGTGGAGTAACATGGGAGAAGAGGTTGTCCCAGTTAGACGAAGATGAGTCACAGAATGGATGAAATCAAACCAGAGCATTATGTTACGGAAAAACAGTGCCAAGAAATGATTGATAAGGCAATTGACAAACATAATAAAACTGCTACAATTATAAGTGCAATTCTGGGATCTATAGTCCTGGGATTCTATTCTCACGGACTTTTCGCTTTAGTTAATAAATGGAAATCTTTTCTTTAAAAGAATGGGAAGAAAATTTTGACGAACTCTTCGCACGAGTTGAGAATGGAGAGAGACTTGGTATTGTTAAAGAAGATGGTACAGCAGCTGTCTTTGTGCCAGCGGATGATGAACTTCTGAAAATGTATACAGAACACGAAGAAGGTTCTTAATTTGAGGGACTGTCGCCTATTGGTTAAGGCCCACTGCTTATAACGGTGTGAACTGAGTTCAATTCTCAGCAGTCCTACCAAGGGGTTTAGCAATCTGGTGAATGCAGCAAACTCATAATTTGCCTAAGGCGAGTTCGATCCTCGCAACCCCTATTGACAAGGATACATAAGTCAGTTATACTTGACTCGTCAACACACAGCAAAATGACACTGACTACAAAATTCAAGAAGGACGTACAGACTCTCCGAAGTGCAGCAAATGGAGAATTCTTTCTCGATGTGAAGAACCCAAAACTTTTCAAAAAAGTCCGCAAGTATTATGAGAACAGCGGTGTGGTTTTTTCCGGTGATCCCATGGATGACTATGACATCCTGATGGAATACGTGTATACTGATCTTGAAACTATCGAAGTCCAATGAAAGTTCTTCTCGAACGCTTCCCCTATCGTTACGTTGAGTCTGGCGTCCTAGAGAACGGACATCCTGACTATCGTATTCAAAAAGCACATCACTACACTAAGCGATACAGTGATATGTATTTGCTTGACAATAAAATGCAATTGATTACTGCTATGGATGACTTTGAGTATACAAAGTGGTTGGATCCTGAAGGTGTTCCCTGTTACATCAAAGATACAGTATCTAAATAGACACGTATAAGTCTTCATCATGTCTGAATATAATAAGACTGCACTGGTACTTGGTGCAGGTGGCTTTATTGGAAGTCATATGGTTAAAAGACTCCGCGAAGAAGGTTACTGGGTTCGCGGAGTAGATCTAAAGCATCCTGAGTTCTCTTCTACTAGAGCAAATGAATTTATCCTTGGTGATCTCAGGGATGTTTCATTTGTGAAAAGAGTTCTTGAATTTAAAGGATATAATGGAAACTTTTTTAAAAATGTTCCAGAAAGACTGATTGAATCTTTTGATGAGATCTATCAGTTCGCTGCTGATATGGGTGGCGCAGGTTTCGTTTTCACTGGTGAGAACGATGCGGACATTATGCATAACTCTGTATCTATTAATCTGAATGTCCTTGAAGAGCAACGTAAACTTAACGAAAGGACAGAAGTAAATAAGACAAGGATTTTCTATTCTGGATCTGCCTGCATGTATCCAGAGCATAATCAACTTGATCCTGATAACCCTGATTGCCGTGAAGAATCCGCATATCCTGCAAACCCTGATTCAGAATATGGATGGGAAAAACTCTTTTCTGAAAGACTATATTTTGCGTTTAATCGTAATTATGATATTCCTGTTAGGGTTGCTAGGTATCACAATATCTTTGGCCCCGAAGGAACCTGGGAGGGTGGAAGAGAGAAAGCGCCAGCTGCAATCTGCCGTAAAGTCGCAGAACTTGCGCCGCTCGGTGGATCCATTGAGGTGTGGGGAGATGGCTTACAAACTCGTTCCTTCCTGTTCATTGACGAATGCATTGAAGCAACTAGAAGGTTGATGGATAGCGACTTCATTGGCCCTGTCAATATTGGTTCTGAAGAGATGGTTACCATCAATGAACTCGTAGAGACTGCTGCTAGAGTCTCTGGAAAGGTTGTCCAGAAGCGTCACAAACTTGACGCACCTCTTGGTGTTCGTGGACGTAATTCTAATAATGATCTCATTCGTGAGAAACTTGATTGGGACTATTCTCAATCACTTGAAGAAGGAATTAGAAAGACATATAATTGGATTGCTATTCAGGTTGCCAATCGATGAAAGTTACAGTATTAGGTTCAAGTGGACAAATTGGTGCTTATCTCGTTGAGCACCTTTCTGCTAAGGGGCATGATGTCACGCCATTCGATATTGCTCGGCATCATGGTGAAGATTTGACTCAGATTCCGAATCATAATCTCGATCGTGCAATCAAGAATGCAGACTTTGTTTTTGTTCTTGCCTTTGATGTGGGTGGTTCTAGATATCTGAAGAAGTATCAGCATACGTTTGACTTTGTTAATAACAATACTCGTATGATGGCAAACATTTTTGATTTGCTTGGTAAGTATAAGAAGCGTTTTGTCTTTGCATCATCTCAGATGAGTAACATGAGTTACTCTCCTTATGGTGTGCTGAAACGTGTTGGTGAACTTTACACTAGCACTCTAAAAGGACTGATTGTCAAGTTCTGGAATGTCTACGGCATTGAGAAAGACATGGACAAAGCACATGTCATCACCGACTTCATTCGTAAAGGATTTGAAGAGAAGGAGTTTGAGATGCTGACAGATGGTACCGAAGAGCGTCAGTTCCTCTATGCTGAAGACTGCTGTGAGGCACTGGAGACTATCATGGAGTCTTATACTGACTTCAAACCTGAAGATCCTCTTCATATTACCTCATTCCACTCTAACACCATTAGAGAGGTTGCTAATATCATCCAGGGATGTTTTGGATTAATTGGAAAGCATGATATCAACATCAAGTCTGGACTTGCTAAAGATAGCGTTCAACTTGACAAGAGAAACGCACCAGACACTTACATCCTTGACTGGTGGATTCCTCAAACCACAATTGATGTGGGTATCAGAAAAGTATTCGACGAAATGAAAAAGGAGTATGGATACGAATGAAAATTTTTGTAACTGGTTGTGCTGGTTTGCTTGGTTCAAACTATGCGCGACATCTTCTTAATTCTGGGCATGAGGTATTAGGTATTGATGATCTTTCTGGAGGGTACAAAGCGTTTGTACCCAAAGGGGAGAAATTTACGTTTGTAAAATTAAATCTAGAAAGGAGGAAAAAAGTTGCTGAACTTTTTAAAGAGCATCAACCTGATGTCCTCGTTCATTTCGCGGCGTATGCGGCTGAAGGACTTTCTCCTTTTATTCGTAATTACAATTATCGTAATAATCTTATCGTTTCCGCTAATTTGATCAACGAGTGCATTACCTATGAAACGAAAGTTATATTCACCTCTAGTATGGCAGTCTATGGAGATCAAACTCCACCATTTACCGAAGATAAACGTCCACAACCTATTGATCCATATGGTATCGCGAAATATGCAGTAGAGTGTGATTTGAAATTAGCACATGAACAATTTGGATTGAGATATAATATTGTTCGTCCTCATAATGTTCTTGGTGTTTATCAAAATATCTGGGACAGATATCGTAATGTGATTGGTATCTTTATTCGTAAGGCACTGAATGGGCAACCTATTCTCGTTTATGGCGATGGAGAACAAACAAGAGCATTCTCAGATATCAAATATTACATGGAACCGTTTGATAAACTCTTAACTGATCATGATGGTGAGACATTTAATATTGGTGCTGATAAACATTTCTCACTGAATGAAGTTGCTATTTCAGTTCAGACTATTGCTGCAAAGTATGGTTATCATGTCAACATTGAGCATGGTGAACCACGTCATGAAGTAAAACATGCTTATTGTGATCACACTAAAGCAAAAACTATTCTTAAATTTGAGGATAATACAAACCTCAATGAACTAATTGAGAGTATGTTTGTTTGGGCTATGAAGCAACCTAATAGAAAAGTTAAAGATATGGATTACGAAGTGACGAAAGACATTTACGACTATTGGAAAAATTGATGAAAATATTTGATTCCTTTAGATTCTTTAATGAACTAGAAATTCTTGAAATTAGATTTAATATTCTTTATGATGTTGTTGATTATTTTGTAATCACAGAATCACCGTATACAACCATGGGTGATAGTAAACCACTTTATTATTGGGAGAACAGAGATCGTTTTTCTAAATTTAATGATAAGGTTATTCATAATGTAATGAATGATATTCCCAGTGATTTCACTGCATATTATGAAAAGCAAAAATATCACACTGCATATAAAGATATTGATCCTAATTGTGGTATGCGATATATTGACATTCCTAATAGATACCAAAGAGATATGTACGCAAGAAATTACACTGCGTTCTCATTGGAAAAGGCTGGAGTTGAAGATGATGACATGGTGATCACTAGTGATGCTGATGAAATAATTAATCCGTTGATACTTGAAAATACTGATTGGTTTGATCCCAATAACTTATATGCTGCCATGCAGAGAGCATTTTACTATGATCTTAATACTCATTACCAGGATGATTGGAGAGGATCTAGGGTATGCACATGGGGTAAAATGAAGGATTTGTCAGTTGACAAATTACGTGATAGTATGTGGGAGGAATCGCATCGTCTTCTTGATGGTGGGTGGCACTGGAGTTACTTTGGAGGGGTTGAAAGGTACAGGCAGAAAATGACTGCAGGTGCTGATAGTCAACAACTTACAGAAAATGAATCTTCCTCAAGAGTGATTAATAAATCTGATCCTTTAGGTAGAGGAATATCGTATCATCCTGTTCCAATTGATGAAAGTTATCCAGAGTATATTCAGAATAATCAGGATAAGTACGCAGAATTTATTAAACCATGGAATTAATTGAAGGTGTAGCACTATCAGAACTTTGTGATTACTCGTTTGGCGATCAATCGGGACAATGGAGTGGCATATATACGCATTTCATGAAGGAAGCTAATCTGATGAACTTTGAGTTTGTCAGTAAAGTTTTTGAGATTGAGAGAAGTAGAAATTATATGACTTTGTTCATTGATAACATTCGTTTATATCATAGAAAAATTGCGGATGTTAAAGATGAAGATTGGCCTGCTGTCAGGGCAATGATGCAAAAGAGTAATCTTCTTAATCTCTGCAGAAACTTCAAGGACATGAAGTTTATTATCTTCACCAATCTTGAAGATACTCCGATTGATGATTACATTTATGAGTTTATTCCTGATAATGTAGTTCGTATTGTTGCTGTGAATGCTGTTACCTTTGGTGGTAAAGTGATTCCTGCGCCATATGGTGTGCAGAGACGCATGAATCCAAATGATGATCGAATTGAAATTCTCAATCACTTCATGAATGAGAGAGATCCTAGATCATTTAGATTACTCTATGTTGGTATAAATGAAAACTCACATGAAGAGCGTAAGGGTTTGTCTACAAAGTTTATAGACGAATCTTGGGCAACGGTGGATAGTGGAAGAGTTGATTTTGAAACTTACTTAGAACATATGAGAAGGTGTAAGTTTGTTTTATGTCCTAGAGGAAATGCTATTGATTGCCATAGAAACTGGGAGACAATCTACATGCGGCGTGTACCCGTAATGAAACGAACTCCGTTTCTAGAGGAATTGTATAAAGACTACCAGGTTCTTTTTGTTGACGACTATTCTGAAGTAAATGAACAACTGCTTCTAGATAATAATCAAATGTTTCTAGATGCTCAATCGCAAGATTTATCTCAACTTGATCTTAATAACTTTTTTGAAAAATGGAAAAAACTCTAGTAGTATCAAATTATAATTGGGATCTTGAATGGTTGAAGATGACGTATGATCATGGATTCTCTCCAGATAATACAGTCATTTACGATAAAAGTGATGTTAGTAAAGATTTATCTCATCTTGGTGAGGTTATAAAATCTCCCAATGTTGGAGCTAACCAATTTGATATACTTCGATTCATTATTGAAAACTACGAAGATCTCCCAGACATGAGTGTCTTTATCAAGGGAAATCTTTTTTCAAGGGGAGAAAACTATTACACAACAGAAGAAAGATTTCTGCAGTCTTTAAATGCTACAGAATTTTTCAGTATCTGGGTTGATAAAAATGTATTAGTTGGAGACTTGAGACATACTGACTACACTCCTCTAGAGACACTTAACGATGGTAGATTGATTCAACCAGTTGTATGGTGTGATTATTCTCGTAATAATGACTTAGAAGATAGACATTTTTCTAATCATCATGAATTACTTGACTGGTGTTTTGTTGATCCGCCAAAAAATAACACTATTGAATTTATACCTGCTTCTAATTTTGCAGTACCTAAAGATGTAATCTTAAAGTATTCTAAAGATGTATACGAAAAAATGGTAAGTGCTCTATACTATGAACCAGAGTCTGGGTATGATCCAACTTGTGCAGAGGCTCATGTTATTGAGAGGATGTTTTATTTGATTTGGCATGAAGACTTAGTAGAAAGAGATGACTAGCGTATAATAAATAACACAGGCAAAAAATCATCATGAGCATTTTAAAATGACTACAGTACCTTATAAGGGAACTCCAATCTTTAATGAAGACGGGACATTCAGAAAAGAAGATGATAAAGTTCAGGGTAGAAGTTACAGTAGTAATCTGACTAAACTTTTAAAGCAATTGCCAAAATTGCAAAACCTTCAGGAAGGCAAAAAAGCATCTCCTGTAATGGCACATATTTCTCTTACAAATGCTTGTAATCTGACTTGTTCTTTCTGCTGTTTCGCGAACAGAGACATTTCAGAAAAGATGCCTACCGAAAAGGTATTCCAGGCACTTGAAAGTTTCAAAGCGATTGGAGTAACTGGAGTCGAATTCACAGGTGGGGGTGAACCAAGTATTCATCCACATTTTAAAGAGATTGTTCAGTATGCTAAAGACTTGGGATTTAGTCTTGGTATCTGTACTAATGGAGCTCGTTTTGGTGCAGATCGTCCTATTAAAAAGGATATTGTAGAACTGTTTGATTGGGTTCGCCTGGGAATGTATGGTTTCTATGAGGGTTATGATTATGACTTAAGTGTCTTTGAAGGGACTAACTGTAAACCCTCTGCTGCATATGTTTGGGATGAGAATCTGGAGACTTCTAAGAACCCAAACATTACTGGTGAATGGAGCGACGTAAAGAACAAGCGTGTTCTTTCCAAGAAATTTCAGACTACCGAAAACTTCATTCGTATGTTAGATTGGGTTGAGGAAAATAAAATTCCTTGCCGCATCGCATTCAACGCTATTAAAGATGT